>ORMF010057667.1_pt1 | contig 25861 bp, 21 predicted proteins | sample 1779871 | NCBI WGS metagenome assembly ORMF01 (sample SAMEA104232316, study PRJEB22302) | groundwater metagenome | biome: forest; feature: aquifer; material: groundwater | place: USA | collected 2011-08-07 | depth 5.4 m | reverse complement strand
GGTGGGGGGGAGCCGATGCCGAAAAATGTGCCCGTAATTGCGATCGTGGGCTTCGTCCGCTTGAGCATCTGGTTGAACGGCTCCGAGTGGCCGGATCCGTACTTGGTGAGGAGACCGGTTATCTTTACGTTCGAGTTGTTCAGGTTGATAGTGATGACTTTAAGGGGGACTCCCGCGCTTACCGTCTCCGCGTATGAGACCGGTTGTGCCCACGCGGGCGCAAGTCCGAAAAGAGCGACGGATATTGCTACCGCCGACCAAACGATCGCGCACTTCACTGACGATGGATTCCTTTCAACCTGTTGTCCCTGAAAGCGCCGAAGGCAACGGACAACTTCTGAAACATGCTATGGTTCTTCCACGCTCTGCAGAAACTGTGCCGGTATCGCACGCGGAATTAAGAAAACCGGTAAATTTGCCGGGGCATCGATAAATCATGCGGAACGGCAAACAGTCCTGGATTACTTTGCAATTGTTGCTCAACTGACTATCGGAGACTGCCAATGAACGATCGTCTGACCGATCTGCGATCCAAACATCTCATTGAAACGGACTGGCTTGCCGAGCACCTACGCGATCCCGCAATCACGATCGTGGACATGCGCGGATATGTGCAAATTCGGAATGAACCGGATGGGAGCCAGATTTCGACGTATAGTGAGGCCCGCGCCGACTTTGACGCCAGTCACATTCCGGGCGCCGTCTATCTCGATTGGACTTCCGATATAGTAGATACAGACGATCCAGTCCCTGCGCAAGTTACGGGTCCTGAAAAAATGAAAAAAATGATGGAATTCGCGGGGATCGGCGACGACACGCGTGTCAACGCATACGATAACCATCCGGCCTCTCAATTTGCGACTCGGCTCTGGTGGGTGCTTCGGTATTACGGCCACGATAATACGCGTGTCCTTAACGGGGGATGGGGTAAGTGGACGTCCGAACACAAGCCTGTTTCCCAAGACGCGCCCCGTCCTGTCACAGCCACATTTACTCCAAACGTACGCTCTGAGCTCCGTGTGACGGCTGAACAGGTGGCCGCGGCTGTTGGGCGACCGAACGTGACCCTGATCGACGCTCGCGACGAAGGCCAATACTCAGGTCGAATTCGGCGTGGACCGCGCGCGGGACATATTCCCGGAGCAGTCCATATCCCGCGCGAGTCGCTCATGGCACCGAACGGTTTGTTCAAACAGCCCGACGAACTAGAGGCCGAAGTATCCCGCGCCGGTGTCACACCCCAACATCGCACCGTGGCGTATTGCAACGGAGGGGTCGCGGCGACTTCGGTGCTGTTCGCCCTCTCCATGCTTGGCTTCACTGACTTCGCGAACTATGACGGTTCGTGGAACGAATGGAGCCGTCGACCAGATTTGCCCGTAGAACTTGGCGATCCAGGCGCCTTCGGAAAGCCCTCAAAATGAATCATGTGGATCTTAGTCGGGTGGAGCATCTCATTTCAAAAGCCAGGCCGCTGGGCAAATCTCGACGCACCCATCTTCTACATGGTAAGCTGAGAATATCAACTCGAATGTACGCTTCAACTACGAGAGGTTCGCGGGAGTCGTAATGATGGCTATTCAAATTGCGTCGAGAACTCCGGCCTATGTTGGCCTCACTTATGAACGCTACAGGCAGCTGCCGGAAATCATTCTGCCCTACGATATCATCGCGGGAGATCTTTACACGTCGCCTGCTCCGATAAGTATGCATCAAGTGTATTTGAAAAGGATCCTCCGATTATTGGAAGATTACATCGAAAGCCGTGAGCTGGGCATTATTCTCTTCGCGCCAGTGGATGTTTTGATTCGTCGATCCCCCCTCCAAACCAGGCAGCCGGATCTTCTTCTTCTGAGCGTGGCGCGTACAGGAATTGAATCGGAAGAAGAGCTGGAGCAAATGCCGGTCATCGACGTTGTCCCTGATCTCGTCGTCGAAATACTCTCCTCAGATGAGAAGCGAAGGCATCTGTCGGGCAAGTTAACGGACTATGCGGATATCGGGATCCCGGAGGTTTGGCTGGCTTCCCAGGAGGCAGAGACATTCGAAGTCCTCAGATTAGAGAACAGCGAATTCGTGCGCCTAGGGCTTTATGGGCGAGGAAATGTGGTTGAATCCGGCGTGCTTCCCGACCTAAAACTGCCCGTAGACGCCATCTTCGGCCAACGGCATAAACGCCGGTCCTAAGGCTTTAGCACGAACGCGTCGATCCCGACCATGTATCCGGTCGATTTCTCGTCCTTTCCCGTGATTCGAATGGTCAATGGGTTGTTTCCGGACTTCAAGGACACCTTGCCGAGTGAAATCGCTCCTGTCGGCGCGACATCGGTGTTGTAGAAATTGATCTCCGGGCCGATCGGCTTATCCCCCAGCAGCACCTGAACCTTCCCGTAGTCCTTCGCCTTTGTGAAGTACCCGATCAGCTCGAACTCTCCGTCGGACGGCGCCGGTAGCTGGATCGTCAAAGTCGCGCCCTCGCCGGCTCCGGTCCACCAGAGCTGATTGTTCCCGCTCCAATCCTTATCGTCGCCCGACAATCTTTGGGTAGTTACATTTCCCCTCGAAAATCTGGCCGATTCGGCAAGTGACTCCCCCTCGATCGCGCCCGGAATCTTGAAGGGTGGGGGCGGAACGATCGGCAATAGGTCGTCCGGATTGGTCGGGAGCGCGGGGAACGGCGCGTGTGGCTCGCTCTGGTAGAAGAACGCGACGCTTGAGTAATCCGCGACGTGGTCGTTCTGGTTTCCGTGCTCGATGGTCACGACGAGCGATTTCTTGAAAGGCATCGCATCCTCGATATGCCACCGATATGCGCTCACGCGACCGAGGGTCTCATCTTTGATATTCACGCCGTGGTATGGTGCGGAGTATAGGCCGCGGTCGAAATACCAGCCACTGGAGAAGTAATCCTCCGTGCCTGTTCCGATGATCGAAGGCTTTTGCTCGCCGTCCACGTAGATCATCTCGTCGCCCTCCAGAAATCCCAAACCGCGACCACGCCGGTTTTGCATGAACAGAGCAGCGCCCACGAAATGGCCCTTTCCCGTCGCCTCAAGAATCGTGAAGTTCTTGTCTTTCGTTGTCGGATTCTCGCGGCGCCATTGGGCGTGGAAATGGCGGAGGTCCTTCGGAAGGCCCTTGTATGCGGTGAAGTCGATATTGTAGTAGAACGAATCGATGGTCTTCTTGCTCAGATTCGTGATAGTCCACTTTGCGCTCTTGTGGAACGGCATGGGCCAGTAACAGTTGTAGCCGCCGCTGGTCTCGTTGAGGGGCAGTGAGATGTAGTCCTTCTGCTCACCGAACCCGACGCCGAAGAAATCGCCGATCGGGACCTCGACGCTGGGAGTCGGCTCGTCATCCCAGTACATTCGGAGGATCGCCTGCCGGTGCGTCGTCATTTCCGCCCGTGGTGAGATGGTGACCCAGAACCGCCGGATAATTCCCGCGCCCTTGTAATCGAGCAGCGTGAGCGTATCTCCGGGCTTTACCGGCCTCGCATCACCGTTTCCGCCCGATCGGTCCCAGCTCCCCTCATGCTTCGGCGTGCCGTTCTTGGGCAGGATAAGGCTGGAGAGCGGGCTCCCCAGCAGGTCGCCGGGGTTCCGCTGTGCGAGTGAACTTGACGGGAGCAGTACGAGAAGCACGAGAATTGTATTGACGATCGGACGCATGCACGACTCCTGAACAAGGATTTGGAAGGAATGGACAACCACCTTCAGAAGCGGTCGAGCAGTAAAAACGGCCAACTGGAATACTATTGAGCGTCGGTGTGAATATTACGGCTTAATCTTGATCTGTCCGCGCTCCGGTATTCTCCCGGGGATCGGCGTTTCGTCGCCTGGTGTCGACACTTCCTTTGGCGATAGAGGCAGCTTGCGGATCACGATCACGTCTTCCGCGGCGTTTAGTACCTTGTCGTAATACCCCTTCACCTGTAGATAGTCCGAAGGCGGAATGCGGCCGGGCTTGGATGGGCTCGTCGTTCGCACTGTTACGGTGCGTCCGTCCGGCGATACGGCGACGGTCCGCTGATAGTTATGCAGAGGGGCAACGATGTTCAGGTCAGGAGGAGTATCCTCCACGATACAGCCGTCCGGCAGCGAGATGACCGTCTCTGTCTTCTGAAGTCCGGCCTCTTCCACTACGATGGGCCAGATTCGATCCTCTTTGACGAAGGGATTGGACCGGCTGGAACCGCCCGAAATCCCGCCGAGCGGCAGGATAAGGAGGTTCTTCGTCCGGCGCGTCCTGTTCGGCGCGGAAACGCTGAGCTTCATGACATACGGACCCGTCTTGTCGATACCATCCGGCAGTGAGTAATCGGTGACGATCCCGCCGACGGTGTAGGATTGCGCCATAGCCTGGGCAGCCTGTTTTCTCTGTTCGGGGGTGATTCCTCGGACATAGCTGCGCAGCTGCTGCGCCGCCTCCCCACGCATATCGAGCTGAACTTTCACCGAGGCGCTCCCGTCTTGCTTCAGCGCGACCTTTGTCGTGGAATCGATCCCGTTTTCTTCCGCCACATATCTTGGAATCGTCGAAAACTGCGCCTTCCCGTCCTTGACGACGAGCCCCTGAGACCCGCGGTCGGCTTCCGGGATATCCCCATACGCGCAGGTTTCGGCGGTGGCATCGAGCCAAACGTCCACGCCGTCGACCTCCGCTAGGGCTATGCAGTGATCGAATGCATTCAATGTCGGCAATTGTGCCTCGGTCTGTTTCCGGTCGTCGGTGTGCAGGAGTACAGGATGCGCCTTGATCCCGGCAAGGTTCAACATGGTCACCAAAAGCAGCGCTTTATCCTTGCAGTCGCCGTAAAGCTTGTCGTATACATCCGGCGCGGCGTGAGGCTTGAACGCGGAGAGTCCGAATTCCAGGCCCACATAGCGAACGCGGTTCGCAACCCAATCGTAGATTGCCGCGGCCTTCTCCCTGTCCGTACGCTTGCTTGCGATGACCGACTCGACCGTTTTTCTCATCGGGTCGGTTGCCACTGCTTGCGGACGGGCGAGTTTCCAGAACCAGCCTGAGATGTCCTGCCAGGAACTAAGTGTCGACACTTCCATCCAGACATGGACTTCCCGCATCGCAGGCATCGACGGCTCGACCTCGATAGGCTTGATGTGCTCCAGCTTCCAGGTATAGAGCTTATTCTTGCCGTCCGGCGTTGTGACGATCGCGGGCTTTATGGAATTGTCGTTGTAGACCCGAAAATTGATGTTCTTCGTGGCAGGCGCTTTCAGCACGTATCGGCTGATCGTGACAGGTTCCGACCCCGTAAAAGCCCAGAAGTCCCAGAACTGGCCCGGCATGAGCAGAGGTTTAGTGGTCTCCCGCCAAGAGTAATCGATGATGCAGTCGTCCTCTACTCCGGGCATGGAAAAACCGACGACGACGGAGTCATCGTAAAGGGCGTAATCGCTATACGGGGACGTCACGCGTATCTCGGACGGGCTGACTTCGATGACTCGTCCGTCTTTCTTGATCGTTCGGGCTTTGGTGACGGAAAGTGTCTGATAGGACGCATTGTAGGGAAGCGATACCTCGGCAAGATTCCTGGCGCGCTCGTTGAAGAGTTTAAGAGTCGTGCGATAGTCGGCGACAACTGTGCCGTCCGGCTTCATTTCCACGTTCACGAGGTCGAGGATTCGCGCGGCATTGCTGTTCGGCCACTCCGAGGCGTTGGGCGCGCTCTTGATCGCCTCACGCAGTTCCGGGTCGAGCGGGTTGACGACAGGCTTGGTCTTCTGAGGCGGTTTGGCCGCAGCTTGCTCGGGCTTTTCTCCCTTTGCAGGCGTCGACGCAGTTCGTTTTTGGCCCGCAGCAGGGCCAGTCAGAAACGGAACGGTGAGACAAGCGGCGAGCACCAAGATTCGTCGGCGCCGGATAAACAGCATTCAATTCTCCTGCGGAAAATACAATATGGCTCTGGCAGCGGATTCACGTCCTGGTCAGCGCCAGCCTGTTGACTATGATTATCGGCTCGACGAATCGTTTCCCAGACGCTGACTTCGAACGTATCCGATATTTAACCGTATCCCGATAATTCGCGCACTTATGTTACAGCAGAAACGCGTGAATTACAGGGCCTGCCCACCCTTATCCAGATTCTCCTTGGTGAATATCCGGGTACCCAGGGTAACGTTTTTTACGATCGTCTCCTTACTCAGAATCTTGAGCGCCGTCTCGATAGCGTCTTTGCCGCCCGTGGGGTACTGCAAGGTTGCCGTCAGAATTCCGTCCTTCACGAGGCGTACGCCTTCCGTGGGAAGTGCATCTATCCCAATGAACTTGATCGTTTTCTCGCGTCCTTTCCCTTCTTGTTGGGCGGCTAAATATGCGCCGTGGGCTCCAGGATCGTTGTGGGCGTATACAGCGTCGATCTTTGTGAAGCGAGATAGGGCCGACGCCATCTCTCGCTGAGCCTTGTCTTGTTTCCAATCGCAATCCGGGTTTGCAAGCGTCTTGATGGCCGATCCCTTGATTCCTTCCGTGAACCCGTTATGGCGCTCCTTTGCGGGGGTCGAACTTAGGTTTCCCTGCAGTTCAACAATCTCGCCCTTTCCTCCGAGCAGCTTAGCCAGGTATTTGCCGGCCTCTTGGCCGATCTTGACGTTGTCCCCGCCGATGAAGCACGTGTACTTGTCGCCTTCGATCTTGCGGTCCAGCACGATTACCGGGATGCCCGCGTCGACTGCCTCGCCGACCGGCTTCGTAAGTGGACGAGCTTCTTTAGGGCTGATGATTATCAGATCGACCTTCTGCTGGATGAACTCGCGCACCTGGGCCTGTTGGTTTTCGCTCTTATCGTCAGCGTCTTTCGTGTTGAGCTCGATTTCCGGGTGCTGTGCGGCTGCATCTGCCACGTCCTTATTCATTTGCACGCGCCAAGGTTCTTTGACAGTACACTGTGACATGCCGATGACGAACTTTCGGCCGGCCGGCGTGGAGCTTTTCCCGTTAGCGGAGGGCGGAACCGGGGTACCGGCGTTCTCTTGGGGACTATTACACCCGGTAAGGGCGAATAAAAGGACGGCGCTGAACACCGTTCGTCGCACCGTAATGGTCAGTTTCATGTCGCACTCCTTTTCTGCTGCTGAATAAGCACTGCGGCTGCTATGATGACAGCCTGGACGATCATACGCTGCTCGGCCGGCGTGTTGTTGAGGCTAAGAATCTTGTTAATGTATGCAATGATCAGTACGCCGACCAGCGTGAACATCATACCGCCGCGACCCCCCACAAGGCTAGTCCCACCGATAACGACTGCTGCGATGGCGTCCAGCTCGAACGTTGCGCCTGCTTCCGGATTGCCAAGGTCTTGCCGGCATGCGTTTACAACTCCGGCAAGCGCCGCGAATGCCGCACACAGTGCGTAGGTGCACTGCTTTGTGAAAAACACCGGCAATCCCGACAATCGTGCCGCCTCTTCGTTACCGCCGATAGCGTAGAGTCTCCGCCCATATGTCGATTTCCGAACGATAACGGCCATAACCAGGATGCAAACGAGGAACAGAATAGTGGCGGGACGCAGGCCTATTCCCGGCAATGAAGTGGTCATCCACTTGTAGAAGTGCGGAGTATCTTGAGTGAACCTGTACCAGGGGTGGGCGGCAGGCTGAATCTTCATATTACCGGAGACCATCTTGGCCGCGCCGCGGGCCGCGGTCATCATGGCCAAGGTGGCAACAAAGGGCTGCATTCGGAAACGAGCAATAAGCGTGCCGCTAAGGATGCCGGCAACTGTCCCCGCGGCGACCACCGCCGTCACTGCAGCCGGAATGCCCCATCCGTATCCTATAGTCAGCAATCCGAAGAGGGTGGCGGCCAAGCCTAGCACCGAACCTACCGAAAGATCTATTCCACCGGTGAGGATGACCAAAGTCATTCCGGTGGCCAGCAGTCCGTATTCGGAATACTCGTACAGTATATCGAGCTGAGTCTGCCATAAGAGGAAGATCGGAAATCCGGTAACCCGGTCTCGGGGAGAAGAATAACAGCCCAGGAGGAAGACCAGGAAGAATGCAACCACCCCACGGTAGCTGTTGAGGACTCCAAGAGCACGCCGCCATCCGGGCTCCGGCGTCAAGCGATAAGCTCCTCGACAGAAGTGTATACCAGCCCGAACTGCTCTGCAACATCCGGGAAGCAGACCTTGCCCTCGGCGATGTTTAGCCCCATCTTGAGCGACGCGTTGTCCCGCATCGCCTGCTTCCAGCCCTTATTCGCCAACCGCCGGACATAGGGCAGGGTTTCGTTGGTCAGTGCGTAGGTCGACGTTCCCGCGACCGCACCGGGCATATTTGCAACGCAATAGTGGACCACGCCTTCCACGATATAAGTAGGTTGGCTGTGGGTAGTGGGGTGGGTCGTCTCGAAGCAGCCGCCCTGATCCACCGCGACATCCACCACCACGGCTCCACGCTTCATTGCCTTTAGCATTTCCCGCGTTACGAGGACCGGCGCCTTCGCCCCTCGACGGAGTACTCCTCCGATGACAAGATCGGCGAGCGGCAGCAGATTTCGGATGTTGAGCCGGTTTGAGAATACGGTCGTGACATTCGCGGCCATCACGTCGTCCAGGTACCTCAGACGCTCCATGTTGATATCCAGGATGAAGACGTTCGCCCCGAACCCCGCCGCGATCTTGGCCGCGTTTGCGCCCACGATCCCTCCCCCGATAATAACGACGTTGGCCGGCGGCACCCCAGGTACGCCGGCCAGGAGTATCCCCCGGCCTTCCATGGGCCGCTCGAGATACTTCGCGCCCTCCTGGATTGCCATACGTCCCGCGACCTCGCTCATGGGGGTCAGAAGCGGCAGGGTGCCGTCTGGCAGCTGGATGGTCTCGTAAGCGACGCATATCGCGCCGCTGGAGATCATGGCACGAGTCAGCTCCTCACTGGCGGCGAAGTGGAAGTAGGTGAAGACGGTCTGGCCAGGCCGCAGCAGTCCGTACTCCTGAGCGATCGGCTCTTTGACCTTTACGATCATGTCGGCCTGGCTGAACAGCCGCCGGTCCGAGTCGACGATTTGAGCGCCTGCCGACTTGTATTCCGAGTCTTCGATACCGGTGCCCAGACCTGCTCCAGCCTCCACGAGCACCGTATGGCCATCCTCCACGAGCTGCTCCGCCCCGGCCGGCACGAGAGCGACGCGGAATTCGTTATCCTTGATCTCTTTGGGGATCCCAATGGTCATGCTTGCGTTGGTCCTTCATCGGGGAATGAGGCCGCCTCTACGCGGAAGCGAGCCGGTGGGGAGTTCGACGATGCTGCTGTCTATTCCTGCGGTCGTGTCACTTACTCTCTGACGCCCAGGTTGGATTTACGATCCCCGTAATCACATGGTCCTCCCAACGCCCGTCGATCAGTAGATAGTCGCGCGCAAACCCTTCAACCACAAAACCCAATCGCTTTAGCAGGGCGGCGCTGCGCACGTTATGGGGCATGTAGCAGGCAATAACACGGTGCATGTTCAGCTCCTCGAAGACGTATTTGAGGGCCGGAGGGATCGCTTCGGACATGTACCCCTTTCCCTGCTCCTCCTCGGCCAGGCTGTAGCCCATCGTGCAGTATTGGGCCGCCCCGCGGACGAAGTTACTGAAGTTGAGGGTACCGATAACGCGCGAGTCGGTTTCGCCGGCGAATAGATGCATCCGAAGCGATTGGTCGTCGATGAAATCGGACCAATTCCGAGCCAATGTCCGCTTCCAGTAGTCTTCGGTGAAGTATTCCGGGTTCCGCCCAGGCTCCCACGACTGGAGGAACTCGCGGTTGTCATGCACGTACCGGACCACTTCCGGCACGTCCTTCTGCTCGGCCAGACGGATTATTTGGCGCTTGGTACAGAATCTGGGGTGGGATGGGGCTGGGGGACGCATGGAACGTTAACCGCCCAGCCCATTCTCAACGAACTCCTTGGCGTGATAAGTGAGTATCATGTCGGCCCCCGCACGCTTTATGGAAGTCAGCGTCTCCGCGATTGCGCGGTCTTCGTCGATCCAGCCATTCGCAGCCGCGGCCTTCAGCATGGAGTATTCGCCGCTTACGTTGTAAGCCGCTAGGGGGAGATCGAAGTTGTCACGCACTTCCCGGATTACGTCCAGGTAGGGCAGGGCGGGCTTGACCATAACGATATCAGCGCCCTCATCGATGTCCAGCTCCACCTCCCGCAGGGCTTCGCGGCGGTTGCCGGGGTCCATCTGATATGAGCGGCGGTCTCCGAAATGGGGGGCGCTGTCCGCTGCTTCCCGAAACGGTCCGTAAAAGGCGCTGCAGTACTTGGCGGCATAGGACATGATGGGCTTCTCGGTCAGTCCGGCTTGATCCAGCGCCTCGCGGATGGCTGCGACCCGGCCGTCCATCATATCGCTTGGCGCAACTATGTCCGCACCGGCATGTGCGTACACCACGGCGGCGTCGGCGAGCAATGGCAGGGTGGAGTCGTTGTCGATGCGGTCGCCCTCGATTAGTCCGCAGTGCCCATGAGACGTGTATTCGCAAAGGCAGATATCGGTGATCAGAAGCACGGTGTCTCCGATGGCTTTTTTCAGGGCGCAGAGCGCCCTCGGTATGACACCGTTCTCGGCATAAGCGCCCGAACCTCGGTCATCTTTTGCCTCGGGAATGCCGAATAGCATCGCTGCCGGAATGTCCAGCTTCGCCACAATCTCCACCTCGCGGCAGAGATCATCAATCGAAAACCGGCTGATGTCCGGCATCGAGGGGATCGGGGTGGTATTGCCATGAGTGACGAAGAGCGGATAGATCAGGTCGTCCGCAGTTACTCGCGTTTCTCGGACGAGGCGTCGGATATTGGCGTTCGCCCGCAGCCGTCTTAGTCTATTGATCACGACTTTCGCCTCTTACATTTTCCTTTTGCATTTTTCCGTAATGATCGACAAAGGCGGATACGAGCCCTGGAATCGAGTGGTCCTTGGCCTCGACATCCGGAGGCAGCCCAAGCTGCCGCGCGGTCTCGCTGGTAATAGGTCCGATCGACGCGACGATGACTTTCGACTCAATCGCACTCATGTGCGCCGGACCGATACTCTCGACGAAGTTCGTTACTGTTGACGAACTCGCAAAAGTAATCGCGTCGATCGACCCTGTCAATAGCTCTTCTCGTACGGAATCAGCAGCTTCCGCGTCCATCACGTTCTCATACGCCGTCACAATGTCGACCTGCGCCCCCATCTTACGAAGCCCGTCCGGCAGTATATCGCGTGCTTGCTTCGCCCGCGGCAATAATACGCGCTTGCCCTTCATATCCGTGTCGGGCCACTCCTCGGCGGCGCACTCCGCGACATAATTGGACGGCACGAAATCCGCGATCAGGCCCATCCCTCGTAGAGCTTCAGCCGTAGACCGGCCGACTGCCGCAATCCGAACTTCGGCAAACGCGCGCGCATCTTGGCCGGCAGATTTCAGCCTTCGCTGCACGACCTTGACCGCATTGACACTGGTAAAAAGTATCCATGAATACTCCGGCAGCCGTTCGAGCGCGGAATCGAGCTCTGTGTAATCGTCGATTTCTCGGATTCGGATCACCGGGAACTCGACTGGGTCGGCGCCATGGTCTCGCAACAGGTCGGACAGCCAGCTCGCCTGCTCCCTGGCGCGTGTCACTAATATGCGTTTCCCAAACAGCGGACGATTGTCGAACCATCGCAGTCGTTCCCGAAGTCGAACGACGTCTCCCACCACCGTCACAGCCGGCGGGGTAAACCCTGTTTGCCGGACCTCATCGGCAACCTGTGCCAGCGTACTAATAAGCGTCTCCTGTTTGGGACAGGTCCCCCACCGAACCAGCGCAACTGGGGTTTCCGGTTCCCTGCCATTCTCGACCAGGCGGCTCGCAATCTCGTCGATATTCTCCACACCCATTAGAAAGACGAGCGTGTCGGCGGCTTGCGCTATCTTTGCCCAATCGCGCTTGCCATCTGCCGAGCCAGGTTCCCGGCCGAGATCGTCCGCGTCGTCCCGCTCATGGCCCGTGATGACGGCGAACGAGGATGCGGAATCCCTGTGTGTGATCGGGATGCCGGCATATGCCGGAGCAGCGATGGCTGATGTTACTCCGGGTACGATCTCGAAGGCGACGCCGGCCTTGCGACATGCCTCGGCTTCTTCCGCCCCACGCCCGAAAACGAAGGGGTCGCCGCCCTTAAGCCGGCAAACCGTCATGCCGCTTTTCGCACGGTTCACGAGCAGAGCATTGATCTCTCCCTGAGAGAGCGTATGCCGGGACGATTCCTTGCCGACGTAGAATAGTTCCGTATCTGTCTTCGCGTATCGGAGAAGATCGGGACTTACCAGTCGGTCGTAAACGACCACGTCTGCTCTTCGAAGACATTCCACTCCCCGGATGGTGATCAACCCGGGGTCTCCGGGACCTGCACCGACGAGATAGACGGTACCGGTCGTCAACGCACCTCTTCCACCGTGGCGACCTGACTCAATGGACCACGGAGCTTCTCCGCATCTCCGACCACGATGATCACCGCCTCATTCGGTCGCATATGTTTCTGCGCCACTCTCTGGACATCGGCAACAGTCACGGCACCGACACGATCGCGATAAGTCGCAATGTAGTCCGGAGGAAGTTTGTACATTTGCTGGATCAATAACTGGTCTGCCAACCCGGTCTGCGAGGTCATTTGCATGACAAACCGGCCCTTTATGTAGTTTCGAACGTCATTAAGCTCGTCTTGCGTCACAAGCTCCCTCCGGATCTGGTCCGCGTCCGCCAACATCTCCTTGACGGCATCCGCGGTCACGTCCGTCCGCGTTTGCGCTCCCTCGGTGAACTCTCCGGATAACTCACGAGCAGTTGATGTGCTACGGACATCATAAGCGTAGCCACGTTTTTCCCGGACGTTCAGATAGAGCCGCGAGGTTGAGCCGCCGCCTAGGATGGCGTTGGCGACGAAGAGCGGGAGATAGTCAGGATCATCCCGTCTCAGCGAGCGATTTCCTATAACGATGTTGGATTGGACCGAGTTGGGCCGATTCACCAAATATATCTTCTTTCCACCGCCCGCAGTCGGTCCGATCGGACTCTGCTTCGCCGCGCTATTCGCCCTCCACGATCCAAATGACTTCTCGACAAGAGCGAAGATATCGTTCGACCTGACGTCACCCACGATCACAAGCACGGCTCCGGCTGGAGAATAGTGCGCTCGATGGAAATCTGTGAGCTTGTCTTTTGACAGGGATTGGATCGAAGCCTGAGTTGCCGCGATGGTTCCATATGGATGTCCCGGGCCGTACAGAGCCTTCGCAAGCTGTTCCTGCGCGAGGAAGTCCGGGTTCTGACGCTGGACGGTCAGCCCCTGCGTTGCCAGGCTTCGATATATCGAGAGTTCGCTCTCAGGAAACGACGGGTGCAAAACTACATCGGCCATGAGGCCGATTAGCGGAACGGCATTTTCAGCAAGCGCCGTGCCTGAGACCACGGCGTAGTCGTCTGACGCGGATGCGCCGACACTGCCGCCAAGCTCCGCGGCGGCCTCCCGGATCTGCAGACTCGTGTACCTATCCGTCCCGGCGGTCAATTGCGATGCAACGGCCGCAGCCAGTCTTGGCTGACCTGGCGTGTCCAGGACCGATCCTGCCCGGATGCCCAGACGGATGGTGACGATCGGTATACGATGACTCTCGGCCACGATTACCTTCAGGCGGTTAGCGAGCACCTTCGAGTCTATTCTCGGGAGGACGAATGGCCTGGCAGGCAGATCGGCAGGCGGCTTCTCTGGAAGGGCCGCCGTCTGAGCAACTGAGGTATACGGCCAGTTTGCGATCATCATCGTCTGTAAAAGGGTTTGGAAGGATCGTTTGCCGAAACCCGAAATCGTGTTTGTTCTCATCGACCGCTCCCTCCTTGCGACCCGGCCGGCTTAACGACGACGACGGTCCGGTTTTCGGCGGTCAGATATCTTGCGGCGACCGCTTTGATGTCGGAAGTGGTGACCGACATATAGCGCTCGATCTCCGTGTTCACGAGATTTGGGTCGCCATAGTAAACGGCGTATTGGGCGATTTGAATGGCTCTACCAAGCATGGATTCGAGTCCGAAAATGGAAAATCCGCGATACCGGTTGGCCCTGAACTGGGTCTTCGCCCGTCGCAGCTCGGATTCGGTTGGCGGGTTCTTCTGTACATTTGCGATCAGATCGTAAATGGCCCGTTCCATGTCCGCAGACGATACATTTGGGCGATGGATCGATGTCACCTCGAAAAGCGATGGGCCTCGTTTTGAACCGAGGTTGCCGCGGATGGACAGTGCCATCTGCTGGCCCTTTACTAGTGATTGGTACGCGCGCGACGTTTCCCCGTTGAACACAATGTCCATGAGAAGGTCGGCTGCATAGGTGTCCACATTGGAATATGAAGGGCCGTGCCATGCGATCTCGACTGCCGGCACGCGGGCGAGCTTATCTTCGACAATGGCTCTCCGTTCGGCCGTCTGCGGCGGCTCCGAAACGTCGGTCTTTGGCGGAGCGTGCTGCGCGGGAATAGCTCCCAGATACTTCTCGATGTACTCTCGCGCGGTCTTTGCGTTGAAATCTCCGACCAAGACAAGCAACGCGTTGTTTGGGGCATAGTATGTCTTGAAGAATGTCTGTACGTCAGCGAGACTGGCCGCGTCCAGATCTTCCATCGACCCGATCGTCGGATGCTGATTGGCGAAATTCGAATACGCAAGTTCTTGAAGCTTAATTCCCGCGCCGGCATACGGTTGGTTGTCAACCCGCAGGCGTTTTTCTTCTTTGACCACTTCCTGTTGATTCTTGAGCGGACCGGCGGAGACGTCCAGCGACCGCATTCTATCGGCCTCGAGCCACAGCACCAGCGGCAGTTTCTCAGCCGGGAAGCTTTCGATGTAGATCGTTCCTTCTTCCGCAGTGAAGGCGTTGTTTAGTCCGCCGCCGCCATTGATGTACTTATCGAACGCGCCCTTGGGAGCGTGCAATGAGCCCTCGAACATGAGATGCTCGAACAGATGAGCGAAGCCCGTTTTCCCTTTCGCCTCATTTCGCGATCCAACGTCATACGCCAGCGCGAGCCCGATCACCGGCGAGGAATGGTCCTCCGATAACACCACACGCAGTCCGTTTGCGAGCGTAAACTGCTTGAGTGGAAACTTAGGAGCTTTTTGAGCTCCGGCATTGATCGCCAACTGCGCTCCGAATGTCAGAATTGCTAAACTACTCCAGAATCTTCTCAAATAGGTGCTCCGATTTTCGACATGGGATAAATCAACTGAGTCCCCGCTAAACCCTATTACGCGGCCCGCCTTAAGATCGTGTCCCGCCGCCAGTGTGCATCATCGGGCAGCGGATGATTCGTATTATAATGGAGGCCTCGACTTTCCACCCGGCCGATTGCCGATTGGACGATGATTTGTGCGACGTCTGCCATATTTCGCAGCTCCAGAAGATCAGGTTCAGGACAGAATTCACTGATCAGCCCTGTGGCAGTCATAAGAATTTGCCCGGCCTCGTCACTCGCCCGCAATAATTCCCTGTCGTTCCGAACGATTCCGACATGATCGTTCATAATTGACTTCAGCTTAAGCTTGGCCGTTTCCACACTGTTTGCCGATACGGTATCTCGTCCGAATTCTCTCAGCGGCTGCGGCGCACCTTTTTCCGGTCGATTTCCAACCGACTGCACTGCATGCCTGGCTGCCCGATGCCCGAATACCATCGCTTCGAGAAGTGAGTTCGAAGCCAATCTGTTGGCGCCATGGACTCCCGTGCATGCCACTTCCCCGCACGCGTATAGCCCGGTTATTTCGGTCGCACCGTCAAGATCCGTGAGCACACCGCCGCAGGCGTAATGCGCGGCCGGCACGACTGGGATCGGCTCCCGCGTGATGTCGATCCCCAGTTCCAGGCATCGATTGTAGATTGTCGGAAAGCGCGTCTTCACGTGGTCCGGATCGAGATGAGTTACATCGAGAAAGACGCAGGTTTCCCCTCGCAGGAGCCGTTCAGCATGAATCGCGCGTGCAACCACATCCCGTGGGGCGAGCGCACCTAGCGGATGGTATTTGTCCATGAAAGTCGATCCGTCCTTGGTCCGCAGTATGCCGCCTTCGCCGCGAACGGCCTCTGAGATTAAGAACGACCGTCCCTCCGGGTGGTAAAGCGCCGTGGGATGGAACTGGACAAACTCCATATTCGCAACAGGCGCGCCCGCGCGCCACGCCATTGCAACGCCGTCGCCGGTAGCTATTGCCGGATTCGTCGTGTGCAGGTACACCTGTCCACACCCGCCGGACGCCAACAGTACCGCACGAGCTCGAAAAAGACTGATCGTGCCGGTCCTTGCGTCCAGCGCAAACGCTCCGATGCATTCGGGAGGCGTGGATTCCGACATGGCAAGGTCGATCACAAAGTAGTGTTCGTGGATCTCCAGGTTCGGCATCTGTTTCGCCGCGGAGAGAAGCGTGCGTTCACATTCCCAGCCCGTGCGATCCACGGCATGGACAATCCGATTGCGTGAATGCCCGCCCTCACGTCCGAGCGCCAGCTCCTCCCGACCGAAAGCGTCCCTGGTGGTGCTGAAATGCGCTCCCAGATCGATGAGGTCTCGGATACGCTGCGGGCCTTCCGTAACCAATACCTCGACGGCATCCGCATGACATAGTCCTGCTCCCGCGGTCAGGGTGTCCTGCATGTGTAGACTGATGGTGTCGTCGGCCGACATTGCGCCGGCCACACCGCCCTGGGCGTAGTTGCTGTTGGACTCCGCCCGGTCCTTCTTTGTCAGGATCAACGTGGAGCCATGACACGCGGTTTGCAGAGCGTAAGTCAGCCCGGCGATTCCGCTGCCTATGACAAGAAAGTCGACATCCTCACCGTCCGCGATGCGCTCGCCGTTCATGGTATTGATCATGCGTTCGCGGCACTCTGCTGTTGGAGATACCGGTCCCCGCCGCGATCTAAGAGTTCCGTCGCTGCGTCGATACCTATTTTCGCGGCGTCCGCTCGAGAGCCCATACGTTCAGCCCGTAAGACTTCCGACCCGTCTGGAGCGGCGATCATCGCAATGATCGAGAGCACGTCTCCGCGGACCTCGGCAAACGCGCCTGCCGGAACGTGACAGCCACCATCCAGGGTGAGTTGGAAAGCGCGCTCCGCGGTAATGGCATCCGAAGCGTCCTTGTCATTAACCGAGTCCAGGAGATTTTTCGTCTCCGAGTCCTCCGCGCGAACTTCCAGCGCGAGCGCGCCCTGACCGGGGGCCGGCACACTGATGTCTATAGAGAGGCGCTCGGAGATTCGACTTGTGAGCCCCAGCCGCTCAAGTCCCGCGCAAGCCAGAATGATTCCGTCGAAGTTGCCGTCGTCCAGCTTTCGAATTCGGGTGTCGAGATTGCCGCGGAGGTCATCGACAATTAGGTCAGGTCGGAATGCGCGAATCTGAGCTTGTCGCCGCAGGCTGCTCGACCCAATTCTTGCGCCAAGGTGAAGTTTGTCAAGTGTTACACCGTGAGATACCAGTGCATCCCGCGGGTCCTCTCGCGTGGGCACTGCCCCGAGAGCCAAACCGGCCGGCAGTTCTCCCGGCATATCCTTAAGGCTGTGGATAGCAAGATCGATTGCGCTACTCAGCAATGCCTCCTCGATTTCCTTCACGAACATGCCTTTCGTTCCGACGGCCGCGAACGGCACATCTGAACGAATGTCCCCCGTGGTCTTGATTACGACGGACTCAAAACTTATACTTGGATGGGTTGCGCGAAGCGTCTCAATTACCTGCCCCGTCTGCGCCAGGGCTAGTCTGCTTCCCCTCGTCCCGACCCGAACGATTCTCATTGTACCTATCCCCGATGCCGCATGAACTCGCACACAACTCTCAACCCTCAACTCTCAACGCTCAACTAAACCGATGCGTGCTCGACGGAATGAAAAACAGCGCGAGCGACACGGCGAGACCGGCCAACAACAGGTAGTTCAGCCGTGTCCCGCGCCAGCCTGCTACAAGCCTGGCAGCCAAGTACCCGCAGTACACCACCCAAGAGAATATGGAGACGATCGTGTGAGGGTCTGCCATCCAATTGGGCCTTGTCGAATCTCCCGCTGCGCGCGCAAACCCCAGGGCGAGCCCCATGGTCAAAAGCGGTAGTGCAAATGCCACCAGATGGTAAGCGGCCGAGTCTACCGTCTCCAGCGGAGGCAGGCGACGGAACAGTGCCCGCCGGTCCGGGTGCTTGAGAATGCTATATTGCCATAAATAGAACACGGCGCAGCATGCAGCAAGAGCAAAGAGTGCGAAGCTCGTGAGCACCAACAATACGTGTACGCTAACGATCCGCGAGCGGATCTCAGGCGCGCTTGCAAGCGATCCGTGCGATCTCAAGATCCCCGTGAAGAGCATAATGGATGCCACCGGAGCTGCCAAGACGCCCAGCGCCGGAGCACGGGCGAGGAATTCGACCGGCAGGTACAGAATTGCGACGATCCATGCCCCAACCGAAAGTGTCCCGAAATTGCTGGCGAAAGGAGATTGGTGCGTATGAACGCAGAAGGCGCCGATCCCAACAGTATGGAGCGCAATCCCCGCTATCAAACCGACACGACCAAGCGCGGCGTGCTTGGCCGTACGCAGGGCCAGGTTCGCCCCATAAAGGATTGCAGCGATCAGATATGCGAACAGTGCGGCGCTGTGGAGTGCCGTCGACGTCATTCCGGCAGACCCTTCTCCGCGGCTGGCGTGCCTTCGTCGCTGAGGGCGAACAGATCTCTTGCGGCATCTAATATCGATTCCGGCGGCGAATCGACACCGTTCGCCGTTGCGGCCTTTAGACGGTCGACGGGATCGCGGGTTACCCGGTTGATCATCGATCGCGTCGCCGTATCGATCCGGGTCCAGACATCGTCCGGAAGATCCGGGAGCTGGTTCCTCAGTCTCGCCAGCTCCGCCCGCCGTATCGCTTCGTGCTTTTGCTTGAGCTGCGTGACTAATGGAACGGAATCAAGCGATCTCCACCATGACATGAACTTGCCGGTCTCCTCGGCGACAATTTCCTCTACTCGATTCGCCTCGCCGGCCCGCTCTTTCGCCATATGTTCGACAACCGACTCCAGGTCGTCTATATCGTACAGAAAAACATTGTCGAGAGAGGCAACCTCGGGGTCAATATCTCGGGGGACGGCTATGTCGATTAGGAAAAGCGGCCGGCCGCGCCTGCGCCGCATTGCAGGCAGGATCAACTCTTTGCTTACGATATGCGTGGGAGCGGCAGTCGAGCTGATCACAATATCGGCTGCGACGAGAGTGTCAGGAAACTCATCGTACTGGATTGCTCGCCCGCCCAGCCGCTGCGCCACGCCACACGCACGCTCGTAGGTGCGGTTCGCGACAAGTATCGACTTTATGCCCTGGCTCTGCAAATGGCGTGCCGTCAGCTCGCTCATCTTTCCCGCCCCAAGGATCAGGATCGTTGCGTCTCCGAGCGAGCCGAAGATCGACCGCGCAAGATCGACCGCCGCGTGGCCCACGGAGAATCCACCCTTGCCAATATCCGTCTGCGCACGGGCGCGCTTGCCGGTCATGATAGCGGTCCTGAACAGCGCGTCGATGATCCGCCCGGCGGTTTTCGAGTCTATTGCCGCCTCGAATGCATCTCGCACCTGACCAAGTATTTGCGGTTCGCCAAGGACCAACGAATCAAGTCCACTGGCAACGCGAAGCAGGTGGTCGGCCGCCTCCGAATCGCGATAGACGTAAACAAACTCGTCGAATTCGTGCGGGGCGAGTCCGTTTTGGTCCGCGAGGTACGCCATAATTCGGTCCGGGGCGACGTCGGGCGCTCCCACGGCGTACACTTCCATGCGGTTGCATGTCGATAGCACGGCCGCCTCGGAGATTGGATCCGTGGCCAGCAAGTCGGCGAGAGCGGCGGGAATCGCGCTGTCCGATATGGCGATCCGCTCGCGGACTTCGATGGGAGCGCTTCGATGGTTCAAGCCGACGACGACGAGATGCACGCGAGCATCCTTTCCCAGGCTTCCTCGACACGGCCCTGGAGGATCAACTCAAGCAGTATGCCATCATCCGCGAGCGAGCGCAAGGTGTTTTGTCGCTCTTTGGGATCAGCTGCCTGAGTGAGCACGAGTTCGCGCGCTTCACCCAGCAGCTGGACGTAATCGGCATATCGGGCGGGGTATCGCTCCGCAATTTCGTCTCGGATTCGTGAAGAGAGCGCGGGACTGCTGCCTCCCGTCGTCACGGAGATCAACAGGTCGCCTCGCCGGATTGTAGAAGGTATCACGAAGTCGCCGAACTCAGCAGACCCGGCGTCGCACGCCCAGATCCCGCGCTCGCGAGCGTCCGCGATCACTCGCGAATTGACCGCCGGCTGATCCGTCGCCGCGATTACAACGGACCTTCCGTCCGAATCGCTCGACGCATAGGGCCTAGCCTCGACAACGATCTCTCCCGATAGCGAGAGGAGCTCTGCACAAACCTCGGGCGCAACGACTGTAACGCTTGCGCCGCCATCCAGGAGGGCGGTCACCCGCCTCGCCGCAACACTTCCCCCGCCGACGACCAGACACGCCCGCCCCTCCAAAGCTATGGCAATGGGAAAATAGCGAGGCATAGGATCTCTCTGTTCCCTCGGCGCACTCCGCTGTTGGACGCCCTTATCGCTCGACAGGCTCGGCGATATCCGGGTGCTCGGTAGAGAGGTGGTAGGAGAGAACCGCAAGCTCCTGAACGAAGGAGACGTTTCGCACGACCACATGGTCCGGCACGCGCAGCACGGTTGGAGCGAAATTCAGTATCGCGCGTACGTCGGCATCGATCAGGGAATCGGCCACGCCCTGGGCGGCGGGCCTCGGAACCGCCACGATCGCAATGCGCGCATGGAGTTTGGAATTGACTTCCTTGAGCCGGCCGATATCCATGATCTCCAGGTCCCAGAGCTTTCGGCCGATCTTCGCGTAGTTGTTATCGAACACCGCGACCAGATTGAACTTATGCTCCTGAAGTCCGGGATATCCGACGAGGGCGGAGCCGAGGTTGCCCGCGCCCACCAGCAGCACGCGCTGCTCCTTGTCGATCTTGAGGATACGAGCGATGCGGTTCTGCAGGTCCAGCACGTTGTAACCCACGCCGGGCTTGCCGAACTCGCCAAAGTAGGAGAGGTCCTTGCGAAACTGCGCCGCGTTCACGCCGGTTTCGTTTTCCACGGCGGCAGAGGATATGGTCTCGACGTTGCTTAGCTCTAGGTCGATGAGGTAGCGGAGATAGGTCGCGAGCCTCTCGAGCGTTGGGACCGGCACCTTCCCATTACTATTGTTCAACGCGCTGATTTCCTTACAAATTGCACCAGGTAGGGACAACTACGCCGGAATTATACCAGCCGGTTCCCACCCGGTCAATCGGCTTGTGAAAAAGAGCGCAAAGATTGACTGGTTCAAAAGCAGTCGGGTGAGAGCTAGCGTCGATAGTACGCTACAAACAGGAGAACGGAATATGCGGCGATTGCGAACCGTAATGCGTTACGAACGAAGACGGGACGTTCCCGTCGGGCGATCTCCATTATTGCAAGTGGTCCCGCGAGGAAAAGGGCTTTCACGAGAACGAACCCCTTGGGTCCGGCCTGCATCAAGACATGTTGCATGAATGGGTTTGCCTCGCGGGCCTGTCCGGTGCTGAGGAAGTAGATGGTCGTCATCAGGTCGAAGCAGCCGAGCAGGGCCAGGACAGTCGTCTCGGGGAGGACGAGCATCTGTCGTTGGAACTGTTTTGGCACTTCGAACTTCACGCTGTCTCTTACCTTGTCATTACCGAAGCGTGGCGCGGTCAGGAGACGCGCACCACGACGAGGACCGAACGGCGACGCGCACGATCACGAGCACGAGTACGATTCTCACACTCCACCACGCGACGTGCACGAGCACGAGCACGATTCTCACACTCAACCACGCGACGTGCACGGAGGCAACAGCGCTACGCGTGTCGAATCACATTCAGGTATCCGATGATCAGAGTATACACCGGGGCCGCACACTAGGAGACAAACATGTCCGACCGCGCCACGCCTGCCGGGGGCGCTTTTCTGATCGACGAGACCAAGGCGGATGATGTGCTGACTGCCGAGGAGCACTGCGGCGAAGCCCTTCTCATGGCACGCACGATCGAAGAGTTCGTGCGCAAGGAGGTTGCACCCCTTACCGAACGGCTCGACTCGCAGGAGACCGGCCTCATGCGATCGCTGGTCAAGAAGGCGGGTGAGCTGGGCCTGCTCGGAGCGAACGTGCCGGAGCTGTACGGCGGACTCGGCCTCTCCATGCCGGCGGTCACACTGCTCACGGAGAAGGTGGCGATCCACGCATCGTTCTCGGTATCGGTCGGCGCCCACACGGTCATCGGGACGCTCCCGATCCTCTATTTCGGAACGCCGGAGCAGAAGCGGAAGTACCTGCCCCTCCTCGCTTCCGGCGAGTTCATCGGCGCATTCGCCCTGAGTGAAGCGAATTCCGGTTCCGATGCCCTGGCCGCGCAGTCCCGCGCGACGCTTTCGTCCGACGGCAAGCACTACCTGCTGGACGGGACGAAAATGTGGACCACGAATGCAGGCTTCGCTGACCTCATCACGGTCTTCGCCAAACTTGACGGCGAGCACTTCACGGCGTTCCTCGTCGAAAAGACGTTTCCGGGCGTTTCGCTCGGACGGGAAGAGCACAAGCTGGGGATCAAGGGTTCATCAACCTGCCGGGTCATCCTCGAAAACGCGCAGGTTCCCGTCGAGAACGTGCTCGGGGAGGTTGGGAAGGGTTACCGTGTCGCCCTTTTCGTCCTGAATATCGGACGCTTCAATCTGGGGGTTGGGGGGCTCGGATCGAGCAAAGAACTGATCCGCATCGCCGCGCAGTACGCAAAGCAGCGCGTCCAGTTCGGTCAGCCCATCGCGAGCTTTGGGCTCATCAAGCACAAACTCGCGGAGATGGTCATTCGGACTTTCGTCCTGGAGAGTATGGTCTATCGAACGGCCGGATACTACGATACCCAGTTCTCACAGGTCGACGCTTCTGCGCCGGACGCAAACGACTTGTTCCGGTCAGCGGCCGAGGAGTTTGCGGTCGAATCGGCCATCCTTAAGTTCTTCGGTTCGGAAGTCTTGAACTATGTGGTTGACGAGGGACTCCAGATTCACGGCGGGTTCGGATATACCGAGGAGTTCCCGATGGCGCGCGCGTATCGCGACTCTCGTATCAACCGCATCTTCGAGGGAACGAATGAGATCAACCGTCTGATGGTCCTGGATCAGCTTATCCGCCGTGCCCAAAGGGGGCGGCTGGCGCTGCCACAAGCCGCTGCGAGACTTAAGGACGTCATCCTTGCACCACCGGTCCCGCCCGCGGATTCGACCGGTGATCCGCTGAGTGAGGTCGGTAAGTGGGTCGTGTCGATCCGCAATGCGACGCTCTTCGTCATGGGACAGGCCTGGGAGACGCTCGGTGAGCAGCTTGCGGAAAAACAGGAAGTCGTCGCCGCCATTGCGGATATGATCGCCGCGCTCTATGCACTCGAAAGTACCTGGCTCCGGACCAAGAAGAGCGTTAAGCGAGAAGGATTAAGCGTTAAGGAACAGTCACTCAACACTCGACGCTCAATGCTCAATGCTTGCCTTGTGTACGGCTCCGATGCCTGCTCGCTGGTCGAGAATTGGGCTCGGTATGTACTGGCGGCCGTCAGCACGGGAGACAGTCTCAGGGCGAACCTGAGTACGCTGCGGCGGCTTCTGAAGCCGCCAGCGGTTGATACGGTCTCGCTTCGCAGGGAGATCGCGGCCGAAGTCATTGAGCGAGAGGGCTACATTTGGGTTTCCTAGAATTCTGGAGTTCTAATGGACCATGAGACCCTCGTCTCCATATTCTGGAGCCAGGCGGAAGCTCTGCGTGATAAGACCGCCGTCCGGGTTAAGAGTGATGGCGCGTATCGCGACCTCTCCTGGGCCCGACTAAGCGAATCTGTACTTCGTACCGGCGCGGGTTTAATCGCGTGTGGCCTGGACGGTGGTGACCGCGTCGGCCTCCTGTCGGAAAACCGGCTTGAATGGATCGAAGCGGACTTCGCAATCATGTCGGCTGGCGCAATCACCGTTGCGCTCTATGCCCCATTGACTGCCGCCCAGGTCCTGGAGCAGTTCACCGATTGCTCGCCCACTGTCGTCTTCGTCTCTACGTCTGAACAGCGCGACAAGCTCCTTAGCGTACGAAAGCATCTGCCCAGCATTCGGCAGATTGTCATCTTCGAACCGACTGCGGCCACCGACGACGTCATTTCGCTCGAAGGTGTCAAGGCTAAGGGTGTAGCGATTCTGAAATCCGATCCCGAATGCCTCGAGCGGCGAATGCTCGCGGTCACACCGGACGACCTGGCCGCCCTTAGTTACACATCGGGAACGACGGGCGAGTCGAAAGGCGTGATGCTTACCCATGCCAATCTCGTATCGAACGTGCGCGCGATGGAGAAACATCTCCCCCCGGAGGGCGAGACGGTCGTTTTAACGTTCCTGCCGCTCAACCACATTTATGCCCGCACGTGCGATCTCTACTTCTGCCTCTGCAGCGGGCGCATCCTGGCCCTGGCTGAGAGCGTCGATACGATCCTTCAGAATCTCCAGGAGATCCGGCCACACCATCTTAGCGGAGTGCCGCGTTTCCACCAGAAGTTTATGGAGCTGGCCCTTCCGCCGTTCGAAGCGGGAGACAAGGACGCCTTGCGCAAGGTCCTCGGCGGAAACATCCGCTGGGTCAGCGCGGGCGGGGCGGCGTTATCTCCGGACGTAGCTCGGTTCTATTTTGCAGCCGGAGTGCCCATTTACCAGGGATATGGATTGACGGAGACGAGCCCGGTCATCTCCTTCAGCAAAGAGGGGCGGAATAGGATCGGCGCGGCGGGGGTCCTGCTGGACGGCGTAGAGGTCAAGATCGCCGCGGACGGGGAGATCTTATCGCGCGGGCCGCACATCATGAAGGGCTACTGGAATAAGCCGGAAGCAACCAGGGCCGTTCTCCGGCCGGACGGATGGTTCCATACCGGCGACGTCGGATTCCTTGACGACGAGGGCTTCCTTCACATTACTGACCGCAAGAAAGACATCATCGTCACGTCTTATGGTAAGAACGTCGCGCCGCAGCAGATCGAAGGGCTCCTCTGCTGCGATCCGTTCATCGATCAGGCGGTGGTATGCGGGGATTCGCGGCCGTGCCTGGTTGCGCTAATCGTCCCGTCGCGCCAGACCCTGACTGAATGGGCCGCCGGGAATGGACTTGAAGGTAAAAGCTGGGACGAGCTCCTGAGCGATGCGAAGGCCCACACACTGTATGAACAGATCATCGGCAACAGGCTCAAGGACCTGTCGTCGCACGAACAGATACGCAGATTCGCGCTGCTCCCGGAGCCGTTTTCAGTGGATAAAGGTGAGATGACGGTGACGGCCAAGCTGCGGCGGCGGGCAATATCGGAGAAGTATGCGGAGCTGATCGAGGAGCTCTACACGGTCTAGGATGTCAGGTGGTGTGGCTTAAGCTCTCGCGGAGCGATTGCTTCAATAGGCCCGCCAACTCGGCGTCGATTTCATCCAGGACGTCCGCCTGCCCCTGTGCTCCCGAATGGTCGCCGAGCGCAAACATGGTCTCTCCCAATTCATAATACGCATCCGCGGACGTAGGATCGATCCGCGCGGCCTGTTGATAGGAGGCCACTGCCTTCGCCGACATGCCGAGGCGACGATAGGTCCTTCCCATCATGAGGTAGGCCTCGCCTTTATCCTCCACCTTGAAGACCGCCGCCACAACCGACCTAACGGCACCTGCCCATGACCC
>ORMF010192461.1_pt1 | contig 25865 bp, 19 predicted proteins | sample 1779871 | NCBI WGS metagenome assembly ORMF01 (sample SAMEA104232316, study PRJEB22302) | groundwater metagenome | biome: forest; feature: aquifer; material: groundwater | place: USA | collected 2011-08-07 | depth 5.4 m | reverse complement strand
GTCCGTGGGGGGCGGAAGCGGCCGGCGTGGATCTGCGCCGCCACCGTCCGGGGCTCCTTCGCCAGCGGGCGTCGCGGGACGCGGCGCCTGATAGAGCTGCGCGCGCTGCTGTTCGACGGGACTGGCGAGGCGCGCGCTGGCAACTTCCGTCAGAAGGCCGACCATGTTGTGCCACCAAGCGCCGTTCTTCGCCGGTCCCTGATACCACCACGGGTAGCCACGCCCGTATTCCACGCCTTCAAGGCCGGCCGCGTTCAGCGCATTAAACATGTACATGCCCAGCAGGCTGGTCTGCGCGCGGACCAGCGGGTCTTGATTCAAATTGATGGGATCGGCAAACGGCGGCACAAAAATGCGTGCGCCGCTGGAGCCCATCTGGTGCTCGTCGAGAAAAATGAGCGGAAACCAGTCGCGATAGAGCACGCGAATCACGTTGCGGGTTTCGATCTGCGTCAGCATGAAGGCGTCGCGGTTGTCGTCGTGGCCCACGTACTTGTGGTAGAGCCACGGCATGGGCGAAAACTCAAATTCGGAGCCGACGTTTTTGTTGTACCAGTCCACGATCATGATTTGCCCGTCCGGGTTGACGGAGGGCGCGAGAAGGAAAACGACATTGTCGAGGAGGTTGTCGATGTAGGGCGAATGCTCGGTGGCCAGGCGGTAGACCAGTTCGAGCGACATCTGTGTAGAGCCAACCTCGCTGGAGTGAATGGTCAAGGTAATCAGCACAACCACCGGATTTTTCGCGAAAATGGCCTCCGCCGATTTTTCGTCGAGCGCGTAGGGATATGCCAGCTTGCGCTGATCGGCCTGGATCTCCGCGAGCCGCGCGAGGTTTTTCGGTGAAGAAATGGTCAGCAGGATGAACGGATTACCCATCGTTGATTTGTCCAGGTCGGTGATGCGCACGCGATCGGAGGCTTTTTCGACCATGCGCATGTATTCGACCACCTGGTCCCAGCGGGCGAGCTTTTTGTCCGTGCCGACGCGAAAGCCGAGATATTTTTCCGGCGTGGGAAGCTCCTGCGCGGCCAGGCAGGAAGTGAGCAGCAGGAAGATGGCAGTGAAGCGCAGCAAACGATGGGGACGCATCGAAAAAACCTCCGAGTAGAAATTGTCCAAGCCAGTGGAGGACGCACAGGAACGCCAGCGCGTTTCCGCCGAGCGCGGCCATCTTAGGTGGTGCATTGCGACAAGTCAACGCAGGAACAAGGCACACGGATCGGCAGGCTGAGGATTATTGGAAACGCATCAAGCGCCGGCAGCCTCGGTGGAGGCGGCCAGGCGCAGCTTGGCCCAGCGGGCGGTCTCACGTAGCAGCGGGTCAGGATGGGTGAGACACTCGTCGAGATATTTCTCCAGGGACTTCAAGCCGAGGGTGCCGATGGCGTAGGCCCCACAGGATTTCAGCCATGGATCGTCGCTTCCCACCAGGGCGGCCACGGCATCCTCGCGGGTTTCCACTTTCGCGCCGACCAGGTGGTTGGCAAGCCTCACGCGCTCTTCGACGCTGATGTCGCCGTCCAGCAGTGGCACGAGCACGGCGCGCAGTTGCGGTTTCAGGACGTTGTCCAGAAACTCCAGCGCGTTGGAATGGACCACTGCGCTACCCGACGCGAGCCCCACATGCGCGCTATGGAAATCGAACTGCGGGTACAGCAGCGTAAGCAGACGGAAGATGCGCTCGACCTCCTGGCTCATGGATTCACGCAAGGCGCGCGCTACGGGGTCTTCGCTTTCCAGATTGCCGCCGAAGGTGCCAAGAATTTGATAGGAGCGGTAGTGCCCCATGATTTCGGCGGCCAGCACAGTCTCTACCATCTGCACATCCACAACGAGTTCTGGATGACCCTGGCGCAGCTTGTTCAGCGCGGAAAGAATTCGGAAACGCAGCATGGCGTCCGACCCGAGCAGGTTTTCCATCAGCGCGCTTTCCGCAGACGTTGTGCCGATTTGCGCCAGCACGCTGGGAATCTCGCGGCGGATCTTGAGGGTCACCGATTCGTCCGCCAGGTGGTCGCGCAGCGTGCCCACGATCGAGTCGCCGAGTTTCGCTAGAGTCTCCGCCACATCCGCGGTCAATTCCTGGTCACCGAGGCGGTCCAGCAGTCGCAGCACCAGCCGGCGTTTGTTGAGCTGGCCCACAGCGCGAATGGCCTGGCGGATCACTTCGGTATCTTCATCATCGAGCAAGCGCTTCAACTGGGATTCGAATTCATCGGGAAGCACGGAAATCAGCCGCGCCGCTTCCAGGCGCGTGCGCTGCCCTTCCACGCCCTTCTCATTTACCATGGCATCCAGCATGATGCGCGCCGCTTCCAGGTTTTGCGTGTCGCCCGGGCGCGCCAGAAACGCCACGACGGCCGAACGAATCGAGAAATCCTCAAAGTCTCCCAGTTCCTGGATGCGCTCCAGCGGATCCACGTGTGCGTGGTGGCAGAGGTAGAGCAGCGCTTCCGTGCGCACCTCCAGGCTGGGATCCTGCAACAGTTTTTCCACCTGCGGCAGCACCGTCCGGTCCTTCGCGCCGGCAAGGATGGAAAGTGCCTTTCGACGCACGGCGGAGTCCGCATGGCTGAGCAATCCGCGGATGGCGGGATGGGCGGCTTGTTGTTTGCCCACTTCGAAAAGACTCAGCGCGTACAGCAATTCCTTGGGGTCCGCGGGGCGCAGGCTGTCGGCGAAAATGTCCAGTGTGGAGCGGTCGAGCACAGGCGCGGATGCGCGCTCGGAATCCAGACGGTGCTTTTGGATACACTCGCGCAGCGTCCCTACGTATTGCCGGCGGGCAAAGTATGCGGCGACTATCCAACCGCTCATGAACGTGATGTTCACCCAGCCGAACTGCACCGGCGACCATTTCAAATTGTCGGCAAAAAGTGCTACAGCCAGACCCGAGATACCGTCACCAAAGCGCCAAATCACGACGTCAATAAAAGATTTAACCTGAATCTTGACGTTGGATGGGATCGGTAAGAACAGCAACTCAACTGTGGATTTGTCGAGCGAATAGCGCAGGACCTGGTCGCTTCCGCGCATAAAGTTGGCAGCGAGCATAGAGCCCCAAATGAGCAGCCCGCTCGTGCCAAGTAGCAACGTCATCGGTAGAATGAACAGCGCGGGGCCTATCCCAAACCGCTTCAAGAAGCGCGAAGTCAGCAGCAACTGTGACAGGAGGCAAGCGATGCCGGCATAGAAGTTGAAATCTCCCAAGAAAGCAGTCAGGGCTTTCGTGTCGGGGTAGAAGCTCTTCGCCACCGCCGTGAATTGCCACTTGGCGGATGCGGTGACCAGGGAAGCCATGCAGATGACCGCACAAATCGAAAGCAAATACTTCGATGAAACAATCAGCTTCAGGCTCTCCCGTAGATTGACGGAGCCTTCCGCCAGGGCGCTCCCACCTTCCTGCACCTGCTCCTGAAATGCGGAACGATGTTGCCACCAAATCACAAACACGAGCACCGCGGAAAGCCCCATGAAGATCGCCATGATCATCAGCAGACTTGCCACGCCGTAGTGAACCGTGGCGTACTTGGTCAACCAGCCGCCAACAATCCCGCCGGCAATGGCGCCGCTGCCCACCACACCGAATACGCGCTTGGCCGCGCGTGTGGTCAGAACGAAGTTAGCGAGAGTCCACACCTGGGCCGGAGTCAGCACCCCGACAATGCCCACCCAGATATAAAACGTCGTGTACAGCCAGGGCAGTGATTTCCCGAAGTGCAGGGACAAATACCAGAAGAATACACAATTGGCAGAAAAGAAGATTAAGCTGCCGAGCAACAAATTGCGCAAGGAGACCCGGCGGGAGAGCATCACATAGCCAGCCGCGACAAAACCGACCAGCACGGAAATGGCCATGTTGGCGTAGGAAAGTTTGCTGGGAATGAATTGCTCGAGAAACAGCGCCGAACTGGCGTTCTTCCCGATGACGTAACTACCCATGACAAAAAACAGGTAGGAAAAAAGCACTACGCCGCGGCCCAGGTCGCCGCGTTGCAGATTCAGGAGCCGCTCAATCATCCGCGCCATCGGAAGGTGAGTGTACTCTATAGGGAGCCGCCTGCCAGCGCAAGAGCGGAGTAGCGCCGGCGGTGGGCCCGCCTTACTTCAAGTCGCGCACCACTTCACTTTCCCCGCGCTTGGCGATTTCCGCCTTGTAGTGCTCGATAATCTTCTTGCGCCGCTTGATCAGTCCATCCAGCTCAAACCGTCGCAGATAGGGCTTGAGGCGGTCCTTGATCGTCTGCTCATCCATGGCCTGAAGCTTCTCCCAAATGCCGCGGTCAATGTCCACCATTCCGTCTTTGTTGAGCAGGTTTTCGTTTTGGCGGAAAGCGCGCGTGTGGTCAATCAGCCAGACTTTCCAGTTCTTGTCGATGAGGATATTGCCCTGGTTGCGGTCGGTGTTGTACACGAGGTTGTCGAAAACGCGCATGATCTGCAACTGGTTGTTCCAGCGGCGGGCGTCTGGCGGCGCGAGCTGATCCCTTACCCGCTCCTTCTCCATCATGGTATTTTCAACCCAGATCTGAAGGATGCCTTTGTCGCCCCCAATCGAGCGCTGCACCACCGGGGGCAAATTGTCCATCCCCAGCATTCGGGCGACCTCTTGGGCGGCAAGATCGAAGATGGCGTCGTCGCGAAAGTTCAGCTCTCGCTGCCCGGAGGTCATCATTGCCACGGCCTTTTCTTCTTGAATGCTGCTGAATTTGGCGTTGACGTGGAGGCCGTCTTTCTCGAGCAATGCCTTGCGGGGATGCGCGACGCCCGTGGGAATGTCTTTCATCTTGACGATTTTGGCGGTGCGCAGGAATTCCATGACTTCTTCGTCGGTCTTGAAGGGCAGCGGGTTGCCGTCGACATCAAGCCAGACATGTGCTGCCGGAGCCGCCGCAGGCGCAGGCGCTGCGGCAGGAGGAGGCGCCTGCTGCTGTTGCGTGGGTGCCTGTTGCTGTTCATCAAGGCCGCCGCCGGGGAGTTCGTTTGAGTTTAGTTCGTCTTTGCTGGCCGGAACCGTCGGTGCCGTGGTGCGCGCCGGGTCGTACAAGACGATGCTCTGGTCGGAATAGATGGCCGTGAACTTGCCCGCCACAATCTCCAGCGCGGAGGCGCGGCCACCGTTGTAGTGGCTGCTCAACATACCCGTGTCGATCAGAAAGATCTTTCCATCGAAGCGCGCCGTGATTCGCCCGTCCGGGAGCTGCGGCGTGTGCCCAACCACAATCTGGGAAACCCCGAGGCCCTCGAGCACCTTGCCGATCTGCGCATCCCCCTCCGCGGCACTCCACGTCGCGTAGCCGCGGAACCACAGCGGCCCTGCGGGATGCACAATCAACCAAGTGTTGAAGTCAAGGAAGGAGCTCATCCGCTGGATCCGCCGCTTCACGGTTTCAAGGGCATCTGCCGCCTTGAAGTCACTCGGGTTCTTGGTGGCTTTTGCCATCGTGCGGGTTAGCTCTGCATTGCGGATTTCGAGCTCGGTGTGGATAGCGCTGGCCATTTCCATCAAGTCGAAGTTCTTCAGAATGATTTTTTCCTTGAGGAAAATCTGCTTGAAGTCATCGAACGCTTTCACTTGGTCGCGGACGCGCCCGGCGATGGCCTCCGGCTTCCAATTGAAGCTGATCAAATCGGGGCTGATGCCGCCGTGCACGAAGAGCGTGGAACCGATCTGCACCACTGCAGGGCGTTCCCGCAGCCAGCGCCCATAAATCCCAGACGGGCTCATCGCCTCCCGCTGCTCGACGTAGCCGAGCGGATGCGCGGCATACCAAGCAGCTTCCGTCGCCGTGGAGGCATGTCCGGCTTGCGTTGCCATTCCGCCGAGGCCGGGGCGCGACTTCTGCCAATCGAGAAAGTCGTCAAAGGCAGCCTGACGGCGTTTTACCGAAGACTTGTCCGCAAACTCGGCGTACATGGCTTCGGCATAGCGCAGGTCGCCCATGATGTTCATGGCTTCGTGGTTGCCGAGCAGAGTGACTACGCGCCCGCCATTAAGAGGCGCCTCCACTTCCAGCGCCATCAGCAAATCCATCACCTCGCGGCATTTGCTGCCGCGGTCGAGGAAATCACCGGTCTGCACCAGCGTGGCGTTCTTGCCCGCCCAATGCAGCTTTTCGTCAATGATCCCGGCTTTTTGCAGGATGGCCACAAAAGCGTCGTAGTCGCCATGCACGTCGCCTACAGCGACCAGGCGCGTGGACGATTGGGCTTGCGCCGAAGAAACTAGCAGCGCAAGAAACAGAAAGAATATGGCCACAATGTGGCCGCGACGAATCAACCGACCGGTTCCAAGGTTTGGCATAGTGACTCCATTTTATCGAATTCCGTCTGTAATGCCACCAATTTATTTGATTCGCATGATGTCGGAAGCGTTGGCCGCCATGGTGCAGGACAGCGCCTCCGGGTTGGCGGCATGGCCTTCTGCCGTAGTATGGTGGAAATACATGGGAGGAGCCTTGCCCAGACGAGACCCATTGGTATGGGCGCTTTTGTGCTGCGCAATACTTCTGTTCGCGGCCGGCGGTTCAGCGCCTTCCGCGGCGGCGGAAGCGGAGAATATTAATTTCAAGCGCCAGGCCACGGCCATCTTGAAGATGGACGGCAAGCCGGTGAAATTCTGGGAAGTGTACGTGGCGAAAAAACGCGGCCACCTCGTGCTCGTACAGCTTGGCAGGCGCTACTTGCTGCTGGATACGAAGGAAAAGGACGTCTTGGAAATCGAGCCCGGCGCGATCCAGCAAAAGTCCAAGGGCAATGAAGTGGCGTGGACGCGTTCGCCGCAGAGCGAGAAGAAAATTGAAAGCGCGGAGTGGTCCCTTCGCAGTGTAGGCCCTGCCGTGGCCATCAAGGTTCGGCTCAGCACGGAAGGGCGCATGCTGGAAATCCAGTTGCCGCGCATGCCGGACTCGGGTTGGATTTTCTAGTAATTGAAAGGCGTCAGGCTTCCGGTGGCGAAGCGGGATTGCAGAGCTTGCACTGCCGCGGGCGCCGGACGATCGCCGCGTCGCGCGGAAAAATCGCCGCCAGAAACCAGTCCAGCGCCACTTGCACCTGTTTTTTCAATCCCACCAGCTTGTAGAGATGGACAGCGTTCCAGAACAGCCACGCGAAGTAGCCGCTGAAGCGCAAGCCGCCCACACTGACCACCGCGTAGTTCATCCCCAGTGAGACGAGCGTGCCCTGGGGCACGTAGCGATAGGATTCTAGCGGTTCGCCGCGCGCATGGCGGACGATATTTTGCGCGGCGATACGGCCATGGTCCAGGGCCACCGGTGCCACTAGCGGAGCACTCGCCGCCGTCACCGCTGCCGCGGAATCTCCCACGATGAAAACTTCCGGGTGCTCGTCGAGCTGCAAATGCTCATTGACCACGGCGCGGCCGATACGGTCGTGCGGCCCGGGCAGCGATTCCACCAGCGGATGCGCGCGCACGCCGGAGGTCCACACTACTGTGCCCGCGCGGATGACTTCGCTTGCGTTGATTTCGACGCCGCCCTCCATGCAGCGTGTGACCCGCGCCTTGGTCCGCACTTGAATGCCTTCGACGCGCAGCCGCTTGTAGGCGTGCGCGGCGAGGCCCGCGTCGATGCCGCGGAGGATTTCCGGCGCGGCCTCCAGCAGAACCAACTGGATTTCGGTACGGGGAATGCCGCGGTAGCGCGGTGCCACGTAGTGAAACAGAAAATCCTGTAATTCCGTGATCAGCTCGACGCCAGTGTATCCCCCGCCCACCACCACGAACGTGAGCAGGCCGCTGCGCTCGGCAGTGTCTGCCGTGTGGTCGGCGTGTTCGCAGAGGTCGATGACGTGCTCGCGGAGCACCACGGCATCTTCCAGCGACTTGAAGTCCATCGTATGTTCGCGCGCGCCGGGAATATCAAAGTAGGCTGTTTGGCTGCCGATGGCGACCACCAGCGTGTCATAGTCCAACGCTCCGCCCGACAGATGCACGCGCCGCGCGGCAATATCAATCGCCTGCAGAGAATCACGCCGGAAATGGAACCGCCGTCCGCCGCGGATGTCACGCACCGGCTGCACGATGTGTCGCGGGTTGATGTAACTCGAAGCGATTTGCGGCAGAAGAGGAGTGAAGAGAAAATAATTATGTTCGTTGACGAGCAGAATCTCCACGTCGGGGTCGCCACCCAGCTCGCGCTCCAGCTCGATGGCGGCTTGCAGGCCTCCAAAACCCGCCCCCAATATCACGATGCGCTGCATGACATGAATGTAGCATGAGCAGGCAGAGCATGCAGAAGCGTGGAGCCTGGAAAATTATTTGTGCTGGACGGAGCGCACCCAAGGAATGCCGATGAGGCCGTCCTGCACGAGAATATCGACGGCATCGCCCTTCTGGAAGCGGTCGAGTTCATCGGGGCTAATGGGAATGCGCTCGAAGCGCAGCCCCGGCCGCCACGAATGGACCACCAGGCGACTGGTGCGCAGCATCCCGGGCATCGAAAATCTTCCCACGACCACGGTGGAGTGGCGGACCGGCGGCGACGAATCGAAGCGGCCGTTGAGGAACAGCAAGCCCGTCAACAGCCACGACACCGGCAGCAGTCCGTAGCACACACGCTTAAGCGCCTCCACTGCGGCCTGGCGGCGCGCGCGGCGGTCAATCCACACCGCCGAAAACACCACCACAAACGAAACCACGCCGAGAAAAATGAACATGGCGTCCAGCTCGAGGGGCGGATAGAAGTGCGTCGCAGGCAAAAAGGCCACGGTGCCAAGAAGATAGATGGCCGTGCGGTTGAGGAGGCGGCGCCGCAGGACGGCTTCTGATTCGCTCGGAGTCAGGCCACAGTTATCGCACTGCTCGGAGGTGAGCTCCGCGCCGCAGTCCAGGCACCGGCGCATCACACCGCCAGGCCGGCAAGGATCTTGTCCAGGCTGTCGCGGTCCTGTGAAGAGAGTTCCCTGAATTCCACACCCATGCCCCGCCCCACCATGACCCGTTTCACAAGGCATTTGATGCGCAGCGGGTCGGCAATGTGCAGTCGCGCAACAAACTCCGCGCCGACCCACAGCGGGTTGGCGGCCACCACGAACATGCCGTCGGCGCTGATATCGGTCAAGAACGCCCGGAAGGCCTTGCCTTCGAACTCGATGTCAACGTCTGCCTGGAAGCCGTACCGGGCATATCTGCGCCGCTCGTCGCCCGAGAACAAGTGAGCACCGTCCATCAAAACAATTTGACCAGCCAACGCTACGGGGATGCTATGCAGCGGAAGGAACGATGTCAATGACAACTGAAAGAGAGTATCTGGAAAGCTACGGGCAGCGGACACTGAAAAACTGCGCATCGCTGCATCGGCAGCCGTGTGCGGAGGGTATAATCCGCGAATGGACTATCGCGAGCTGATCTGCAAACAGAAAGAGGCTGTACGTCGACGCACACGCGAGGTAGTCGGCATGCTGCGCGCCGAGGACATCGCCTGGCGGCCGGAGAAGGACGCGCTCTGCGTCGGCGAGATGCTGCGACACTTGTGGGTGTCGGAAGAGGGCGTGCGGCGAGCCGCGCTGGACGGGAATTTCAGCTACTACGAAAAGCGCATCCCTCAGGGACTGCGCGCCGTGCTGGGCACTCCGGGCACGCTTGCGGCTGAGTTGGCGCAATTGGAAACAGTCCATCAGGAAACGCTGCGCCTGGTGACGGCCTTTCCGCCGGAGCGCATGGAAGAAGAGCGCGCGCATGAGCCGTTGGGCTTTCGCCGCAAAATCTTCGCCTTGCTCCTGGGTATTAACGAGCATGAGATCCATCATCGCGCGCAGTTGATGGTGTACTTGCGGATGCTGGGCAGGCCGGTGCCGGAGTCCATCAACCGTCGCTGAGTCCGCTCACGAAAAAAGTGGCGACGCTCACCGAGAAGTGAGCGTCGCCCGATGGTTCGATCCTGAAGCACCATGAATCCCCTCGGCTAGCTGTCTTTGCCCACTCCGAACGGCGCCTTGTGGGATTCCTAACTGGTGGTCTTCAGGTGCCCTTTTTCTTCGGGGATTTCTTATCGGTCTTCTTCTTCATGGGGTGATCCTTTCTCTCCATAATCGGCGGGTCCCGCGGTGGAAGGATCGGGGCGGGGTGCCCCACCTGCCGCGGAGTATGGAAGCATGTCCCGGCCCAAGTCAAGGGGGGAGCTCTACCACCGGCGACATTACCTTTAGAGTTACAACGCGCTCTCCGTGGCGCGGCGGCGCGTGCGCCCGCGCTTCTGTCGCAGGGCCACTTCCGCGCGGATGTACTGCTTCAGCCGGGCCGGAAGCGAGCGCGCGCCGGAGAGTTCGTCAAGGTCCCGCAAGGTCAGGTCGGGGAGAAACGCGAGCATGCGGGCCAGCGGCGTGAGCGGGTGGCGCACCAGCGCCATGCGCACGTTATAGAGATAAGACCACTTGCGGTGGCGCGAGAGTGAGGCAGGCACGATCTCCGGCAGATCTTCGCGCGACAGCACCTTCAGCACCTGCGATTCCGTCAGAAAGGCGTTGTCCAGCGCGAGTGGCACCACGCGCTCGTTTCCTTCAGCCAGCAGCGCCGCCGCCACGCGCGCCGAGCCGCGCCGCGCCAGCGTCAGGCGCTGCCCGAGCGCCAGTTGCGGCAAGCGATTCATGATGACGTCTTCGGCGATCCGCCGGACCTCCGCTGGTGTGGCCGGCTGCAGCGTCAGGTTGACCAGGTCGAAAACATACAGCTGCCGGATGAGCGGCAAAACCACCAGGCGCGGGGCGCGCGGATGTCCGGCCACGCGCACTTTGACGCGGTAGCTGCGCATCCATTCCCTGCGCCGCGCCACTTCGCTGAGCAAATCAGTGGAGAGGTCCTTGCGCTCCAGGAGCAGGCAGAGGAGGGCCTCGTCGAATGCAGGGTTCTCGAGGAGCGCAGAGAGGACTTCCTCGCGCTTGTCGTGAAGGAGAACGCGCAGTTCGTCACGCCCCGCCGTGGCAGGATCGGAGCGCGTCCGCCGCGGCGGACGATTGTCAGCCCTTTCCGCCATGGGCAACTACTACCGGTGCTCCAGAAAAAAGCCGAATGGCCATGCGCGCGGCGCCGAGGGAAGGCTGCTCCGTTAGCAGGCCGATCTGCGCGCGCGGTGCGAGGCTGCGCAGCAACGCGTCGAGAGCGGAATCAAGCAGCTCGCTGTGATCGAAGACGCCGCCGCTTTTCGCCAGCACAAATTTTTCAGCACTCAGCCCGAGGCGCTGGATGACGCTGCCCGTAATGCGCGAAAGGTTGAATGCCGCGCTTAGCAAAATGTCGCGCGCAGGTGGGTCGTCCGCGTCAGCGGCCTCCAGCACGAGCGGGAAGATGCGGGGAAAGACTTCGTCGGGCGCTTCGGCGATGCGCTCCGTGAGACTCTCCCACGTGGGACACTGCAGGGCATTGGGAATCAATTCGGCGAGCAGGGTGACCGGCTCCAAGCCGTCGCGGGCCCGCGCTACAGCAGCCACCGCACGGCGGCCGATGTCGAACGCGCTGCCTTCGTCGCCGATCCACGGGCCCATGCCGCCGGCGCGCACCGTGCGCTTTTCGGCGTTGCGGCCATAGGCCGACGAACCCGTCCCCGCGATTAGCACCACGCCCGGCGCGTCGCCCACAGCGGCTTCCAGAGCCACGTCAAAATCCGTGGTGACGTGCACGTCCGCTTCCGCAAACGCCTCTACAAGAAACGCCATCACTCGCTTCACTACGCGCGGGCGTCCTGCGCCGGCCAATCCGGCGCACACCGCGCGCACCTGGCGGGAGTCCACTCCCGCTGCGGTGAGCGCGCTATTTGCCGCCTCGCCAAGCCCGGCAAACGCCTTGTCAAATCCGATCCGCAGCGGATTCGACGGCCCGCCCAGTCCGCTCGAGAGCAGTTGGCCACTCGCGTCGAGGAGCGCGCATTCCGTCTTGGTGCCGCCGCCGTCAAATCCGATGTAGTAGTTCATGGAATCTGTTGTCGGAAATCTGAGCGCTGGGATGCAGGGCCGCGCACTTTGCAGCCTGCGATCCACTGCACAGTTTACAGCAGTCGGCGGTCGGCCGTCAGCGCTCTTTGTGAATTTTTTCGACGTGTTGACAGCGCGCGAAGCGGACAAGTAGACTCGCGCCGCTCTCGGGCGCAGCATGCGAATCCACTACGTCGACCTCGCGATTATTCTCCTCTACATCGTCGGCATCACGCTCTTTGGACTGCGCTTCCGAAAAGGCCAGCAGGACATTCGCGACTACTTTCTGGGCGGGCGCACGGCGCCATGGTGGGCCATCTCTTTTTCCATCGTCGCCACGGAGACTTCCCTGCTCACTGTGATTGGCACGCCGGCGCTGGCATTTGCGGGCAACCTGGGATTTTTGCAACTCGTCATCGGCTACATCATTGGACGCATCCTGATCTGCTTCATTTTCATTCCCCAATATTTTCGCGGCGAACTGTTCACGGCGTACCAGCTCATCGAGAAGCGCTTCGGCGCGCGCATGAAGTCCATCGCTGCTGCCACGTTTCTATTGACACGCACTCTAGCGGAAGGGGTGCGCGTGGCGGCCATCACCAAAGTTGTCAGTGTGGCCTTCGGCATCGAGGCGCGCGTGGCGGTGATTCCCATCGCCGCGCTCACTTTGCTGTACACGTTTGAAGGCGGCATGAAAGCGGTGATCTGGACAGACGTCATCCAGCTCGCTGTGTATGTCTCCGGCGCGGTGCTCGCCTCGCTGATGCTGCTAAAGCAAATCCCCGGCGGCTGGACGGAGGTGACCCAAGTAGCGGCCGCGGCCGGTGGAAAGCTGCGCATCTTCGATTTCGCCTTCAGCCTGACGCAAACTTACACCTTCTGGTCCGGCCTGCTCGGCGGCGCATTCCTCACCATGGCCAGCCACGGCACCGACCAGTTGATGGTGCAGCGCTTGCTCGCCGCGCGCAACGAACGCGACAGCAAGAAAGCCCTACTCGCCAGCGGCTTCATCGTGTTTGCGCAATTTGCCCTGTTTCTCATCCTCGGCGTCATGCTCTTTGCCTACCACCAGCACAGCCCGCTAATTGCCCCCGGCGGCGACAAGGACCGCATTTTCCCGGAGTACGTAGTGCGCGAAATGCCCGTGGGCGTTGCCGGGCTGATCATCGCGGCCATCTTCGCCGCGGCCATGTCCAACCTGAGCGGGGCACTGAACTCGTTGGCCTCTTCCAGCATCGTAGATTTCATGCGCCGCCCGAGCAACGCGGCAGAGTCGGCGCGCACGCTTTCGCGCTCGCGATGGATTACGGTGGGCTGGGGAATTGTCTTGATGGCTCTGGGAACGCTGCAGTGGGGCTCGGTGCTGGAAAAAGGTTTGACGGTAGCCTCCATCATTTACCAGAGCCTGCTGGGACTTTTCCTGCTCGGCCTCCTCAACCGGCGAGCCACGCCGCGCGGCGCGCTGGTGGGGATGTTCACCGGGCTGGGGCTGATGCTCTACCTCTGGGGATACACGCCGCTGGCGTGGACTTGGTATGTGCTGGTGGGAACGCTGGCCACATTTGCGGTAGGCTCCGCGGCGAGCTTGATGGATGCTGGTCCGATCACGGAGAAGTCATGAACGAGAAGCGCCTCGAGCTGGTGAAGGGACTCGGGCCGTGGGCGGCCATGGCCATGGTCGTCGGGCACATCATCGGCACGGGCATTTTCCGCGTACCGCGCTCAATGGCCGAGGCCACCGGCTCTGTTGGGCTTGTGTTCCTGGTGTGGATTGTCGGCGGATTCCTTTCGCTCGCAGGAGCGTTGACCGTCGCTGAACTGGGCGCGTCCATGCCCAATGCCGGCGGTCCTTACGTGTACCTGAAGCGCGGATTCGGTCAGGTGTGGGGTTTCCTGTTCGGCTGGATGAACAATCTGGTTGGCAAGCCCGCCTCCATCGCTACCATTGCCGCAGGCTTCCTGATCTTCCTGGGTTTTTTCTTCCCGGCCACGCGCACGAAAATCTTCACATTTAACTTGGCGCTACCATTCGTCGAGAAACCATACGAATTTGTATTCACGTGGGCACAGCCCCTCGCGGCGCTGGCCATCGCTGTCGTCACCTTTATCAACTACCTGGGTGTGCGGCTGGCGGGACGCCTGCAAGTGGTGCTGACAATCATCAAGATCAGCTCCATCCTCGCGGTGGTGGCTCTGGGCTTTGCGCTCGGCAAGCCGCACGAGGGCGTGCAGACGATTTTTCCCGAAACCTTGCAGCTCACCATGCTCGGCGGATTCCTCACCGCCATGGTCGGCGCGCTGTGGGCCTACGACGGTTGGATCGACCTGACCTTTGCCGGTTCCGAGGTTCAGGAGCCGCAGAAGAACATTCCGCGAGCCGTCGTCGGCGGCACAATCATCGTCGGAGTGGTTTACCTGCTCACGAACGCCATCTGCTTTTACGTGCTGCCGCTGGCGGCCGTCGCCAAGGCGGCTATCCCTGTCTCCGAAGCCGTGGCGGTATTCGCAGGCGCACAAGCGGCGGCATGGATTACCGCGGCCATGGTTCTCTCCGCATTCACCACGCTGAATTCCTCCATCCTCACCGGAGCGCGCGTGCCGTATGCCATGGCCCGCGACGGCCTTTTCTTTCGCGTCACCGATGGCGTTCACCCGCTGCATCGCACGCCGGCCGGCGCTCTGGTATTTCAAGGAGTGATGGCGAGTTTGATGGTGCTCAGCGGTGAATTCGAGGATCTCTTCTCGCTGTTCATTTTCGCGCAGTGGATCTTCTATGCGCTAACTGTGGCTTCCGTCTTCGGCCTGCGCAAACGCGAGCCCAATCTGCAGCGGCCCTATCGTGCATGGGGCTATCCGTGGCTTCCTGGACTGTTCGTCATCGGCGCAACGGCGCTGACCGTGAATCTGTTCATCGAGCGGCCCATGCGATCTTCCATTGGCCTCGCGCTGATTTTGTCCGGGCTGATTTTTTACCGCCACTGGGCGAAGAAGAGCCCTTCGCCGACAGAATGAGGTGGAGCAGCAAGCTATTCGGTGATGTCGCGAAAATGAAAATAGAGCAGCGGCGGCAAAAAGAAGATCAGGCAGGTAACCAGCGTTACAACGCAGAACAGATTGAACGGGTACATCGGAAAGTCGGCCTTAAACGGGAACGGAAGATTTTCCATCGCGGAAAAGTAGTAGCGGACAATATAGTACCTGCCGAACTCCAGTGAGCGGTACATCGTCAGCAGCGCCAGTGCGAAAAACGCAAAAGCGGCAGTCACCAAAGCCGAAATCATCGTCCTCCGCAGGAGGGCAACGGAAATCGAAATACTCGAAACCCCCAAACTGTAAATCAGCACGCGGGTAAACAACCCGAACAGGCTCAGGCCCTGGTCGAATGTGAACCCGCGCAAGCCCAATTGCAGCGTGGCCCAGATGAATAAGCAAAGGACATAGGTCGCGGTCAGCAAGATGACGTGACACTGGATCGCCGCATACTTCCCCACCACGTACTGCCATCGCGCCAGGGGCTGCGCGCAGAGCACGCGGATCATCCCGTACTGGCTTTCCACGGTCACGCAATACACGCTGAACGCCACCAGAAACAGAAAGAGAAGAATAGTTCTGCCCCAGGTGACATAGAAGAGCAGCGGCACCGCATAGTACGCGTTGGGTATGGACCAGTGCTCCGCCACGCTCTCGACGTAATAAAGCTGGATGACGAACAAGTAGATCGCCAGGAACATCGCCAGCGAGGCAACCTGGGGAAAGCCGAAGTCGTAGATCTTCCGCACTTCGGCTACCACAAACCGCCAGAAATAGTTGCGCATTGGTCTTGGCGATTCCATCGGGCTACTCGATCATTCGTTTCTTGTCCTCTGCGTATTCCGAGATGTACAGAGCCTCCAAACTTTCGCGCGTAGGCGTGAATTCGTATAACTCGATGTCTTCCCCCACGAGCAGCGCGGGAATGCGCGCCAGCTCCGCCGCGGCCACGATGCATTCCAGGCCGTCGGCTGTTTCCCTGATTTCGTGCGCGAATCCCGTTTCGCGCAACAACTTCGCGGCCCGTGCATTGTCGCCGGTTCGCATTCGCACGCCGGTAGTCAGCCCGGGCGCCGCGCCCGAAAGGCGCTTCTCGCGCACCAACCGGCCATCCTTGATAAAGAGCACGCGGTCGCAAACCTGCTCCACTTCGTAGAGCAAGTGGCTCGACACCAGCACCGCTACGCCGTTCTCGCGCGACAACGCCCGCACCAGCTCTTTTATGCCCACCATGCCCACCGGGTCCAGGCCGTTCATCGGCTCGTCCAGAAGCAGGAACTGCGGGGAGTGCAGCACAGCCAGCGCAATGCCCAGTCGCTGCTTCATTCCGGTGGAGAACTCTCCCACTTTTTTCTTGGAGAGCGGCGCGAGGCCGACTCGTTCCAGTGTGGCGCAGACCAGCGATCGGCTAAAGCAGCCGCGCAGCCGCGCGAAATAGGCCACGTGGTCGAACGCGCTCAGGGAGGGATAAAAGGCAGGAGATTCAATCAAAGCGCCGATCTGCGATAGAAAATGGCAAGGCTCCTTCCGGAGATCCACGCCATCGAGCTGCACCGTCCCGGCCTCCGGCCGCAGCAAGTTACATATGATTTTCATGGTGGTGGACTTACCGGCGCCGTTCGGGCCAACAAAGCCGATAATTTCGCCGCGGGCGATGCGGAAGGAAACGTCAAACAGGACAGTCCTGCCTTTGAAGGATTTCCGGAGCCCGGAAACCTCGAGAAACTCTTTTGGCGTGGCAGCAGCCGTTGCGATGGGCGTGCCGGCTTGCACACGTTCATCCTGACCGGGCGTGGCGGCGAACCTCAGTTCCAGTCAAGCACAGAGCCTAGCAAAGATTACTCGCGCGATGGAGAAGATTCGTTCGCGTGATTGCGCAAGAACGGCAGCGCGCCGAGCAGCAGCGCCGCGCCAGGGATCAGCACCCAACCCAGCAGCATGAGGCCGAACGACGTCACGAACATGCTGAATGGAATGTTGCGGTCAAAGAGAATGGCAATCGGGAGAATCATGAAAAACGCCCCAGCCAGCATGAGCACCGGGAAAACGCCTGCGGCTATTCGCGCGCGCACGCGGCCGCCGGCCCGCCGCGACCAGTACGCTCCGAGCGCTCCGAACACCGGCAGCGACACCAGCCACGGCACGTACAGCAATAGTGGCTGCCGCGCGTCCAGCCACACCATCTTGGGAAACGGACCGAACCGCGTGATGTACATCAGCAGCACCGAGGAAAGAAACAGCATGACCAACCCCGGTAGCCAAAGGCTTTTCGTGCGCTCGTTCATGGGATCCTCCTGTACAGCGCCGCGGATCTCCCCGGATAGCCGCGACCAGTTGTCGACTTCGGAGTATGCGCAGGCGAACGCCATCTCCGGCGTCGCGCTGCGCTCAAGGCAGCCTTCGTAGGCGTCCTCAAAATGCCCAGCCAGTTCGGCCACCACTTCCTCTTCGCGCTCCGGACCAATCCCCAGCGCGCCCAGCCGTTCGCGGACTTGCTGTTTCCAATCACGCACGGGACACCCCCGCCAGGCGGTCCAGCGCGCGGAAGAAAAGCCGCCATTCATCGCGCAAAGGCGGAAGCTGCTTGCGCCCCGCCGCGGTCAGCGAATAGCAGCGGCGGCGGCGCCCGGAAGGCGTGGTCTGCCAGCTGGCCTTCACCCAGCCGCGTTTTTCGAGGCGATAGAGCATAGGGTAAAGCGACGCGAGGTTGAAGCGCAGCACGCCGCCGGTGTGCTCCTCGATGCGCTTGGAGATTTCGTAGCCGTGCAGCGGCTCTTCGAGCAGCACGGAGAGAATGGCCAACTCGGCGGAACCGCGTTTCATGGAAGCGGGCACGATGGTCATGCCCCCTATATATAGGAAGGCTCTATACTATGTCAAGCGGAATTTTCGAGAAATTGCAGCCGGGCAGGCGTGCGGCCCCGCCCTACCGCGCCCCGGGCCCCAGCAGAATCTGTCCGGAGTGCGCGCCGGTGTGTTTGCCGCCCTCAATCATCACTTCCCCGTTCACCAGCACGTAGCGGAATCCGGCCGCGTACGCGTGCGGCTTTTCAAACGTGGCCGTGTCGCCCACGGTCTTCTCGTCGAACACCACGATATCCGCCCACATGCCCGGACGGATCAGCCCGCGCTCGGTGAGCCGGAAGCGCTGCGCCGGCAGCGAAGTCATCTTGCGGATGGCTTCTTCCAGGCGCACCACGTTTTTCTCGCGGATGTAGCGGCCCAGCACGCGCGCGTTGGTGCCGTAGCTGCGCGGGTGGGGCACGCCGCGGCCGAACTCCTGCACTCCGCCGTCCGAGGCCACCATGGAGTACGGAAAGCGCAGGATGCGCTCCACGTCGCGCTCGTCCATGGAATGATAGATCATGCTCGCGCCGCCCTTTTCCATCATGTCCAGCACGGTCTGAATTTCATCCTCGAGCTTGCCTTTCCTTCCCTTCTCTTTGTTGATTTGGGTGATGCTCTTGCCCTCGAGAGTCGTGTCCCAGCGGCTGGAGGCCACCACGGCATAGTCGAGCCGCTTGCGGCCGTTGCGCTTGTTGATGGTTTGCTTCATTTCGCTTGCGATTTTCTTGCGCGTGGCCGGATCGGTCAGCCGTTTCTTGACGGCCTCCGTTCCATCGGCCAGCGCCCAGGAGGGCAGCAGCGTGCCGAGGTTGGTGCTCGACGCAGTGTACGGATACTGGTCCACGGTCACGTCAATCCCTTCGGCGCGCGCCTTCTCCACCATGGCGATCGTGCGAGTGCTCTGGTTCCAGAGTTTCTTGTTGGCCACCTTGAAATGCGAAATCTCCACGGGCATGTCTGCTTCGCGCCCGATGCTGATGGCTTCATCAATTGCATCAAACACCTTTTCTCCCTCGCTGCGCATGTGCGAGGCGTACACGCCGTTGTATTTCGCCGCCGCACGCGCCAGCGCGACCACCTCCAGCGTCTTCGAATATGTACCCGGAATGTAGATCAGCCCGGTGGAAAACCCCACCGCGCCCTGGCGCATGGCTAGCTCCACGAGCGCTTCCATTTTGGACTGCTCTTCCGGCGTGGGGTCGCGCTCCGCGGAGCCCATGACGTCGCGGCGCACGCTGTTGTGGCCGATCAGTGTGCCCAGATTGATGGAGATTTTTCCGCGCAAGTCGCCGAAAAACTTCTCCAGGTTAGTCTCCGAGCCGCCGCAGTTGCCGGTGATGATCGATGTAACGCCGTCGAAGAGATAATTGTCCGCGGTGGGAATGCGCGCGATGCCGCTCTCGACGTGCGTGTGCACGTCGATAAACCCCGGTGCGACCACCAGGCCCTGCGCGTCCAGCGCGCGTTGCGCGGGACAACTGCCCGCTGCGCAGAGCCGCCCGACGGCCACGATGCGCCCATCCTTGATGCCCACGTCGGCGACGTACCACGGATTCCCGCTCCCATCCACGATGCGGCCGTTCTGGATCACGACGTCGTACGCCGGCGCTTGCGACCACGCCACCGGCGCAACGAAAAGTAGTAGAGCGAAAACAATCAGCTTTTTCATGGATCACCCCCAAGGAATTGGAGACGCGGCGGCAGCACAGGTCGTTTCATTCAACAAATTCAAGGCGCTACTGGTAGAGCAGGTACTTCGCACGAAGCTTTCGAAACGCTTCAATTTCGTCGGCAGCCTCATCGAGAATCCGCGTGGGCGCGTCACCCTTTTTCAGCCGCTCCAGCACGGCGGCATTGCCGAGCAGCGTCATGATTTTGTCCACCTGGAAATTTTCCGGGTAAATTTTCCACAGTGCGGCAGCAATTTCGAGTCCCATCAGCATGGAATTAAGCGTCGCGCGGTCGGTAATGACGAGCGCGATGCCTTCGCATGCCAGGCCTTTGTGCGGGCCTGCCGTCGGTGTAAAGCGCGTGGGCACAAAGCGCACACCGGGCACGAAGCGCCGGTTCAAGTACGCGGCGAGGTCCACCGACTTGATCCACGGCGCGCCGAATAATTCGAACGGCGTTTCCGTCCCGCGACCAACATTAACGCCCGCGGATTGCAGAATCTCGATGCCGGGATAGAGCAGCGCGGCGTCCAGCGAGCGCAGGTTCGGCGAAGGCGCCGTCCACGGCTGGCCGGTGGCTTCGAACAGGTCGCGACGCCGCCAGTCCTTCATGGCCACCACGTGCAAGTCCGCGCCAATTTTGTTTTCCTCGTTGAACAGGCGCGCCAGCTCGCCCACGGTCATGCCGTGGCGCACGGGCATGGGAAAGTAGCCGACAAAGTTAAGCCTGTCCTTGTCCAGCATGGGGCCTTCAATCGCTTCGCCGCCCAACGGATTCGGCCGGTCGAGCACATAGAAGGCAATCTTGCGCTTCGCGGCTTCTTCCATCGCGTAGGCCATCGTCGTCTCATAAGTGTAAAAGCGCACGCCGGCGTCCTGAATGTCGAAGACCAGCGCCTCCACGCCGCGGAGCATTTCCTCCGTCGGCCGCCGGGTGTCGCCGTACAGACTGAAAATCGGCAGGCCCGTTGCGGTGTCCGTAGTGGACGCAACTTTATCGTCGGCGCGCCCGGCGATGCCGTGCTCCGGACTGAACAGCGCGACGAGCTTCACCCCGTCCGCTTTCCACAACAGGTCAATCGTGCTGCGCCCGCTGCGGTCGAGGCCGGTGTGATTGGTGATCAGCCCCACGTGCTTTCCGCGCAGCGGCGCGAAATTTTCCTCCACGAGCACGTCAATGCCGGTCTTGGTTTGCGCGTTGCGCACGGCGTCGTGGCTGGAGCCGACGGAGCGCTCGATCGCCGTGCTCGCAGCAGTCGGCCGGAAGGCCGGCGCCAATTGCGCGGCGATCGCGGTCGCTAAGCGCGAGCGCAAGCTGGAAATCGCTGGACGCCCGTATGGATGAACGCTGTTGGCCAGCAAGATGTAGAACGTCCGGCTTTGCGGATCGATCCACATCGCCGTGCCCGTGAATCCGGTGTGGCCAAACGTGCCCCGAGGGAAAAACTCGCCCCGCGGCGCGGAATACACGGAATCAATGTCCCAGCCCAGGCCGCGCAGCGTGGGGCTCCACGGCGGTGTCTGCGGCGATGTCATTTTCTGAACAGTCGCTGCAGCAAAGATGCGTTTTCCGCTAGGCGCGAGGCCCCCCGCAAGAATCATGCGGCAGTAATTGGCCAAGTCGTCCGCGGTGGAAAAAAGTCCGGCATGCCCCGCGACGCCGCCCATACCCCGCGCGCGTGGGTCGTGCACATCCCCGCGCAGGACGCGGCCCTTGCCCGAGCCGGCTTTCGCGCCGTCGGGCAAATCAATTTCCTCTGTCGGCGCGATGCGCGGCTTCCACTCGGCCGGCGGAAGGAAACGCGTGTGGCTCATGCCCAGCGGCCTGTAAATATTTTCGAGTGCGAATTCGTTCACCGGCAGTCCGCTGACCCGGCGAACCAGTTCGGCGAGGATGATGAAGCCGCCGTCGCTGTAAATGAAGCGCGCGCCGGGCGGGGCGATGAGCGTGTCTTCGTAGATCGACTTGAACACGGCTTCCGCGCCGGTCCACGGATCCTTCACGGGCGGCACGGGACGCAGGCCGCCCATGTGCGTCAACAAGTGGCGCACGGTGACCTGTTCTTTTCCGTTGGCCGCGAAATCGGGTAGGTAGTGCGCCACGGGATCGTTCAGCCGCACTTTGCCCTGCTCGACCAGCAGCATTACCGACGAAGTGGTGGCTACAATCTTGGTCAGCGATGCCAGGTCAAAAATGGTATCGAGCGTCATCGCCTCGCGCGCGGGAAGCAGCGCGCGGTTGCCATAGGCCTTGCGATGGATGATCTGGCCCTTATGGCTCACCAACAGCACCGCGCCGGGGAGCTCGTCCGCGGCAATGGCCTTTTCGACGATAGCATCCAGAGTCTTCGCCAGCGTTGCGGCGGGCTTGGGCTTGGGTTGGGCCTTGGTCTGCGCCTGCGCAGGAGAAATCGAAATTAGAAATAAGAAAATAGAAAATAAGCCGAACAATTTGACTGTGTGCCGGGGCATGTATTCTCCGTCCTTTTTTCAATTCTCTATTTTCTATTTTCCATCTCTGCTGCCGTGTGTTATATACAGCGCTGGCATGCAAGCGTCAATCGTTACCGCCGCGCTCTCGCCGCGAATCTTCTGGGCCACAGACCGGCGCGATGCGTAACCGCTGGCTCTTGCTGCCGGCCGTTCTTCTTCTCTTCATGGCTTATCCCGCGCGCACGCAGAAGGCTTCCCTCCCCCCTGCCAAACTGACTCGGGAGGCCGAGAAGTGGGTGGAGAAAACCCTAAAAAAGATGACGCTCGAGGAAAAGCTCGGGCAGCTCATCATGGTCTTCTATTACGGCGGCTTTCTTTCCACCGAAACCGAGCAATACAAGGAACTCCTGCGGCAGGTGGAGCAGAACCGCGTGGCTGGGATTGTGGTGCAGACCCGCGGTTCGCCGTTGGGCATCGAGTACAGCCAGGCCTATCCCACCGCGGCGCTGGCCAACCAGTTGCAGCGCCGGGCGAAAATTCCTCTGCTGGTGGCCGCGGATTTTGAGCGCGGCACAGCCATGCGCCTGGACGAGGGCACGGCGTTCCCGCATGCCATGGCCGTAGCCGCCACCGCTGATCCGCGCGTGGCCTACACCATGGGCAAAATCACCGCCCAAGAAGCGCGCGCCGTCGGCGTGCACTGGGTGTTCGCTCCCGTGGCCGACGTGAACATCAATCCCGACAACCCCATCATTAATACGCGCTCCTTCGGCGAGGACCCGCAAAAAGTGGCAGAGTTCGTGAAGGAGTTTGTGCGCGGCGTCGAAGAGAACGGCGCGCTTTCCACGGCCAAGCACTTCCCCGGCCACGGCGACACTAGTGTGGATTCGCACATCGATCTCTCCGTGGTCAAGGGCGACCGCGCGCGCCTCGACGCCGTCGAACTCGTGCCGTTCCGCGCGGCGATTGCCGCCGGCACGAGCACGATGATGACCGGCCACCTGGCCGTGCCCGCGCTCGAGCCCAACACCGAATTGCCAGCCACGATGTCTGAAAACATTCTGACTGGGCTGCTGCGCAAGGAAATGAAATTTGACGGACTGCTGGTCACCGACGCACTGGACATGGGCGGCGTGACCTCGCGCTATCCGCCGGCGGAAGTCGCCGTGCGCGCCATTGCCGCGGGCGCCGACGTGCTCCTGGTGCCGCCGATCCCCGACGCGGCGATTGCCGGCTTGAAAGACGCCCTCGCCACCGGCCGCATTCCCATGGCGCGCATCGACGAATCCGTGCGGCGCGTGCTGCGCGCCAAGGCGAAGCTCGGCCTCTACAAAGAGCGCCTGGTGGATCTCGACAAGCTCAATGTTTCCTTCCGCCGGCCGGAGTTCGTCCAGCAGGCGCAGGAAATCGCCGACCGCGGCGTCACCCTCCTGCGTGATGAGCAGCGCGCGCTGCCATTGGACGCCACCAAGCCGCAGCGCATTCTTCTGCTGGCTGTGGCCGGTGATCCGGATCCGTTTCCCGCGGAATATCTCGAACGAGAAATCCGCGCGCGCGTGGACGCGCTCGCCACGGTGCGCACGGACACGCGCTTCGTCAAAGTGGAAACGGTGAAGTTGCCGCCGCCGGAAAGTTACGATCTGGCCATTGCCGCGCTCTTTGTGCGCGTAGCGGACCGCAAGGGCAACGTTGGCCTGCCGGAGAATCAGATGGCGCTGGTCAACGCGCTGCTGGCGGCGGGCAAGCCTACTGTCGTGGCGTGCTTCGGCAGTCCCTACATCATCGAAAAGTTTCCCAACGCGAAGACGTGGCTCGCCGTTTTCTCCACGCAGGATGTGGCGCAGCGCGCCGCGGGCCGTGCACTATTCGGGCAGACGGCCATCGGCGGGAAAATCCCTGTGAGCGTGCCGGGAACCGTGAAAGCAGGTGACGGATTGAGCCTCGCCGCAAATCCGATGAAACTTCGCGCGGCGCCGCCGGAGATGGACGCGCGGCTGAAGCCGGCGTACGAAATCCTGGATCGCGCTGTGGCGGAAAAAGCGTTCCCTGGCGGCGTGCTGGCCGTGGGAGTGCGCGGCGAACTTTCCGTGCACGCGTTTGGCGCGCAGACCTACGACGCGAAGGCGCCGGCAGTGACGCCGGAAACGATCTACGATCTGGCCTCGTTGACTAAGCCCGTGGCGACCACGACCGCCATTGCCATGCTCGTCGCCGCGAACCGCGTGCAGCTCGACGCCCCCCTCGCGCGCTTCCTGCCGGAATGGAGCAAGGGGTCGGACGCCACGGACCCGCGCATGGCGGTCACAGTGCGGCAGTTGCTACTGCACACCTCGGGACTTCCGGGCTGGAAGCAGTATTTCCTGACAGCGAAAAATAAAAAGGAAATTTTGGCTCAGGCGCTGGCCGAGCCGCTCGTCGCCGAGCCGGGCACGAAAATGGAATACTCGGATATCGGGTTCATTCTGCTGGGCGAAATTGTCGAGCGCGTGTCGGGCAAGCCGCTCGACCAGTTTGCCCGCGAGAGAATTTTCGCGCCCCTGGGGATGGGCGATGCGCAGTTCAATCCGCCAAAAAATCTGCGCGCGCGCATCGCCCCCACCGAAAACGACACGACGCTACGCAAGCGCCTGGTGCACGGCGAAGTCCACGACCAGAACGCCTGGGCCATGGGCGGCGTGGCCGGCGATGCAGGACTTTTCTCCACCGCCGCGGACTTGGCCACGTTCTGCCAGATGCTGCTCAACGGCGGACAGTACGCGCATCAGCGATTGCTCTCCCGCAGCACGATTGCGCAGTTCACCAAAGCCGTGAAAGTTGGCGAAATGTCGCGCACGCTTGGCTGGGATGTGCCTTCGGAGCAGTCGCAGAGCGGAAAATATTTTTCGGCGAAAAGCTACGGACACCTGGGCTACACCGGCACCTCGATATGGATCGACCCCGAAAAAGAGCTTTTCGTCATCCTGCTGACCAATCGCGTGCACCCCTCCGCGGAAAACGAGAAGATCAAGGACGTACGCCCCGCCGTGCATGATGCGCTTCTCGAAGCACTCGGCCTCAAACCCTAGAGAGCGCGTTCCGGAATGCAGTTATAATTCCGCCTGTGAAACGAAACCAGAAAACTCCAAGCGCGACCGAGCGGCGCAACGACCGTTCGCGCGGCCTCGACCTGAAATCCACCACGGAAATCCTGCGCATCATCAATCGCGAAGATGCGGGCGTGGCACGCGCGGTGGCGCGGGAAATTCCTGCCATTGCGCGCGCCGTGGACGTCATTGCGGCGGCCCTGCGCCGCGGCGGCCGTCTCCTATACGTCGGCGCGGGCACCAGCGGGCGTCTGGCCGTGCTCGACGCTTCGGAATGTCCGCCGACGTTTGGCGTTCCTCCATCGTTGGTGCAAGGCGTAATGGCCGGCGGGCGGCGCGCGCTGGCCCGCGCGGTTGAGGGCGCCGAAGATGACGCGGCGCAAGGCGCACGCGACCTGCGAAAGAAAAAACTTTCCACGAAAGATGTTGTCGTGGGCCTCACAGCGAGTGGCGCAACGCCGTACGTCCTCGGCGCATTGCGCTTCGCCAAGCAGCAAGGCGCCGCGACGGTAGCGGTCACTTGCAATCCACGCTCCGCAGCGGCTCGGCACGCGCAAATCAAAATCACACTCGAAGTTGGCCCGGAAGTGATTGCCGGCTCCACGCGCATGAAGGCCGGCACGGCGCAAAAGATGGTCCTCAACATGCTCTCTACCGCAGCGATGGTGCGGCGAGGCTATGTCTACGACAACTGGATGATCAACGTAGCCCTGACGAATCAGAAGTTGCAGCAACGTGGATTGCGCATTTTGCAGGAGGCCACTGGCACGAGTGTATCCACAGCGGCACGCGCGGCGCGTCTCGCGGGACACGATTTGCCCACCGCGCTCGTCATGCTGAAGTGCGGCGTGGATGCGACGCAAGCGCGGCGCAG
>ORMF010427267.1_pt1 | contig 25874 bp, 21 predicted proteins | sample 1779871 | NCBI WGS metagenome assembly ORMF01 (sample SAMEA104232316, study PRJEB22302) | groundwater metagenome | biome: forest; feature: aquifer; material: groundwater | place: USA | collected 2011-08-07 | depth 5.4 m | reverse complement strand
GTCCCGTGGGCGGGGTGCGCGAGGGGGCGCGCCGTGGGCGGCCCGCCGCCTCTCGAGGCAGGGGACGTCAGCGCGTGCTATCTAAGAACGTACTTCCACGGCCCCGCATAAATGTTGCCCGACTGATCGGTGCCGACGCCCTCGGCCTTTATTGTTTCAAAGCTGGTCGAGATCGATCCGTCGAGCGCGCTGCCGACGCGGATGATGTTCGTGTTCAAACCGAAGGTCGTGGTCTTCGGTCGGCCCTGCATGAAGACCGCGTTCCGGAGCTGGCCGCTTCCGGGCGGCGTCGAGGGTCCGCCGGGGATATCGGAATAGCCCATCGCTCCGCCCGATTCCCAGTCGCTCACCACCAGGATGTTGCCGTTCACGATCGTCAGCCCGCTCGGGCGGCCCCAATGCTTGTATTCAGTGACGAACTTCATCTGCGGGTCGAGAACCACAACGCGGTTGTTCGACCGATCCGCCACGAACAGATACCCACGCGAATCGTACGCCATCGCATGGATGCCCTTGAACTCCCCAGGACCCGATCCCGTCTTGCCGTACTCGGCGATGAACTTGCCGTCCTTCGAGAAGCGCATGATGCGATCGCCTTCAAGGATCTTGTTGCGGGGAATGTGGCCGTCGGCAATCATCACATCGCCGTTGGGGGCAATCGCACAGGCGGCCGGGCCAACGAACATGTTGGGCCCGACGCCTGCTTCGCCCGCTTTGCCGAGGCTCAGGAGGAGCTTGCCATCCTGCGTAAATTTGTGGACCTGGAGCCCTTTCGCCGCCACCCCTGCGGCAGCGGCTCTCACCCCGTAGTCGCCGGCCCACAGATTCCCATCGCGATCCATACAGAACCCGTGTGTCGTCGCGAATGTCCCATGGCCGAACGACTTCAACAGCTTCCCTGACGCGTCGACTTTGAGGAACGGCGGATCGAAGCGGGTCAGCATCCAGACGCTGCCGTTGTCGCCGGGGATGAGCGAGTTCACCTGACCGTCGCACTCCTCCCCGCGGCAGGACTTCAGCTTCACCTGTATTTCGGGAGGCAGCTTCGGCCAGTCCTCGACCTGCCGATACGATCGCGGGCTCGCTCCGGACTGACTGTGGATGGGGTTGACATAGGCAAGGGCAGCCCCGACGGCAAAAACAACCATCAGTGCAGCGCGGCGTGGCATTGGCATCTCACCCTCCTGGGACTCGTGCCCGCCCGGTCCGATGGGTGGGTACGTCTCGTTTGCGGTTTGTCGTCTTCAGAAATCGATCTGGACACCCAGCGTGACGAATCGAGGAAACGCGGACGGGGGCGACTTCAACCAGCTTGTACCGGCGGTTCCGTTATTCGCACTCACCGGTTACGCCACCCTCGAAGATGAGGGGAACACCAGGATCGCAGATCGGCACCGCTCCGTCTGTCTCGCTGAGGAAACAACCGGACTATAGCATCCCCCGGCTTTCGCCGGTCAAGCAGAATTCTTCACGTTGGGCGGTTGATTCTGGCGCAAAGACAGGACCTTCTTGGCTCCGCGCGGGTGCCTGAACCCGAGGCTACTGACCCAGAAGACTGATATGAGCAGACCAGGCGCTTGTGCGCGGGACGTCCATCACCGCCGGCTGAACACGCGCTTCCTGGCCTCCACAATCTGCACGCAACACCCACTGTCCGGGCTCAGGGAGGAGCAGTCGTCGCCTCGCAGGGGCCAGAACCTCCGCTTCGATGACGTGGACGCCCGATCGGCCGAATGGTCCGGCCGCCCTGAGCACGCACCGCTCGTCCCCAGTGTAAACGACGGCTACGACAATGGACGTTGGCAGGTTGAGGTCACCGAGGCTCAGCAGGCCGCCCGCGGCAATGGCAGGCAGCGCGTAACGCGCGGATCGATCGTCGGACCTGATCAGCACCTCGCTTCCGCCACGTGCAGGCAAGGCAAGCTCGAAGCGGCCGTCGGATGCTGTCACCGTCGCAGGAGCAACGACGTCGAATGGGTCTCCTCCCTGAAGATACGCCATATGATCCGGAGGAATCTCAACGGAGGCTGCGGCGAGCGGGATGCCGTTCTGGAGCACGCGCCCCTCGACGCGCGCCGTCGGCACGAGCCGGATGGTAACGGGTGTCGGTCCAGGATTCACGAGAACCTTCGCGCGTCCGTACCGCTCGTGCACCGCAAGCAGTTCATAGGCGCCTGCCGCGAGGCCCGCGAATTCAAACGATCCATCGGCGCGCACGACGGCCTCCATGAGCGAACGGCGAATGATGCGAGTCTTTCCAGGGCGGGCCGGCATCTCGATCAGTTCGGAGAGATCGAGGCGAGCCCCAACAGCTGGCATTCCGCGGACGCTCTGGACGGATCCATGCACCGAAACGGACCGCGCGAGATGCATCGTTAGCGGGCTCAGCAGTGTCTGAGCCGAAGCGGTGATCGGAATTCGCAACGCTCCGTGATCTTCCGCTTCGACCTGCACGATCACATCGTCAGCGCCCCGGCACATGAGCAGAAAGGCCGCCGCGACAACCTCGGTCACGCGGCAGCCATTGGCTGGCGCAAGGTCCATACGACCTCCAGGCGATGTCTGTGACGTTGAACGCGCACGCAGCGCGCGCACATGCGCGCTTTGAATCTCGTGACCGTCCTCGGAAGCCAGAAGAAGAAGGAGCGCCCACGCCGCTTGATCGAGCACGAGATCGCCGTTCGCCCGCTCTCGCCCAGAGAGCGCGGCCGCGAATACCGACCTTCCAAGGATCGCGATGACCCCGCCCTTGCCAACGGGCACGCCGATGCAGGTCCACGCCTGTCCCGAAATCGAGCACCTCGGCCACTGCTCTGTGGCGCCGCCTTCGGCGTCTATCCAGCGAGGTGGATCAGGCGATGACGCATCAGGCAGCGTGCCACGCACGGTCCGCCGAGCGATCGATGAAACATAACGAACGGCTCGGTCGGCCGGCCAGCGGAACGGGCCGTCGAGCAAGTACTCGCCTGTCTCCAGCTCGAAGCGGACCACCACGTCGTGCGCCACGTCGAACGGCACATCGATCGTTCCGAACTTGGAGAAAGGGACCGCCGCGGCCATTGGTTTTGTAAGATCGCTTGCCGGCAGAATCGCGACACGAGCCACCGCCGCCGGTTGATTCTCGAGCTGAAACGACACAAATACGTGCGCGGCCTGCACACCGGCTGGCGCCACAAGCAGGCGAATCAGGCCGATGGCCGTCAGGAGCGTGGCAGAACGCACGTCGTCCCTCCTCGCAGGCGGTCGAATACGTCCATGAGCAAGGCGGCCGTAACCGGTCCGACGCGACTGATCTCGTGCGACTGCATGACTGTCGCCCCGTGATTGACGAGAAACAGATACGCGTCACATACGCCCGCGAGGTCGTGGAGACGATGTGATGAAAGAACAACAGCGGCCCCGCGGTCGCGCTTGCTTTCCACCGTCGTCGACAACCACCGTGTGGCATCCGGATCGAGACCCTCCCACGGCTCGTCGAGGACGACGAGCCGTAGGCTCGGGCGACTGAGGACTGTCCTCAACCCAAGTACCTGACGATTTCCGCGCGAAAGGGTGCGAAGACGCCGCCGGTCAGTTGTCACAGAATCCCCGTTTCCCAAGGTCCCCCATGTGGACGCCCTGACCGCGCCAGGAAGGGTCGCCTCTCCTCCAAAGTAGGCAACCGTCGCGTGCGTGACGGCGTTCCTGGGCTCCAAGCCGTCAATACGGATTTCGCCAACAACCGGCCGAATCAACCCGACGATCATCCGAAGCAGAGTGGTCTTGCCGGCGCCGTTCGGGCCGACGACGCCGAGCGCTCGGCCTCCTCGAAGCTCAATGCTCACGTCGTGGAAGACTTCGCGCTTCCCGTAACGAGCCGAGACGTCGCGCACCGCCAATACCGCGTTGTCTCTCATTGAGCCACCTCGAGCCCAATATCCATGCGTGCGATCCAGGCGCAGGCGGCCACCACCGCTATCACGCCGGCAGCAACCGCGGGCCAGATGGCAAGCATCTGTGAAACGTTGAGGCGGGTTCCGACAACGAACAGCGGATTCAGGACAAACGCAATCGCCAACATGGCGGGGCTGCCGTGACCCTCCGCCGCTCCGAACAGCGCGGCACGCCATTGGGCCGAAATCGTCAGCGCGACGAACAAGGTCACTAGCCAGACAACGCCGCCCGTCAAACGCGGTAGCGATACCGTCAATGCCCACCCGAAGGTCGAAATCATGAGGACCGCAGCGATGGTACCGGTCGAAAACGCCGACGTCGGACTGCCCTGCTTGACGATCAACTCGACAACGCCGAGCGTCAGCCAGGCGGCGACGCCGGGAGCAGCTGATACGAGCCAATGGGTAATCGCAATCACGACACGAGGCATTCCTGCGGTGAGAAGAAGATCGAAATGACCACGTCGGGCAGGAACCGTGAAGCCCGACGACACGGCAAAGACATGTAGAAGAAGCACTGGCATCAACGCATCAGTGCCCTGCCCCTCATTCATGAGCAGAATGACTACGCCGAAAACGCTGACTGCCGTGAGCCCCATCACCATGTAGAACGAGTGCAAGGGCACTACCCGAAAGAAGGCCAGAGCCCGTAACCACGCTCTCATGGGTCATCCTTCTGCGGCTACGATGTCGCCGCTGGAAGTCAGCAACCGAACTTCAGAGCCAGCGACCCCCAGAATCAACCGCGCAGCTGTCGGCAATCGGTAGCGTCCAATCACTTCCCCCGCCGTACTGAACCGCCAGAGGCCATGCTGACCTCGTCGATCGGGCATTTCATCAAGGTCTGCGCGCGAAAGAATCCACAGTTCTTCGGAGGTAAGCCATGCGTCGCGAATGACGCGGTGCGGATGACTGGTAAACGCGGTCGAATCGATGACAAATTTTTCCAGGCTCGGCAGCGGCACTTTGGACGCCTCCCCACCATCGTTGATGAGCTCGACGGCAGCGTCCCCGGCGAGCCAGCAAGGCATGCGTCCGCCAGCCGCGAGGCCACATTTTGCGAGACTCAAACCGAGACGTATCGGCCCTGCTTCGCTTCCGGTCCGGACACGAAGCGTGCCCCACGGCACGGCCGCCTCCGCATCCACGGTCAATATCGTCACGAGCGCCGGAGTCCCTCCTGCAAAATCTAGGGGCTGGAAAATCAAGCGCCCGAACCCCGAGTGCAGACCGGTGTACTGCCGGGCCAGTTCGGTGCGGTTCATCACTCGTCCCAATGAATCGATACGAAGCAGCGTCGTCCATCCGGACAATGTCCACAGCGACCCGTCCGCTAACGCACCGAATCCCGTGAGGTCTTCGTCCTCCCTCACGCCTTCCAGAGGGATCGACACAGAAGCGGTGTCCCGGCTGTCAAACCGGACGATCCGCCGATCAGTCGTCAGGAGGAGCACCACCTCGCCTACGACGACCCGCCCGAGAACCCCTTCGTCCTCACGGACGACTCCGGCGGCGAGCCGTCGCTCGGACAGATCCTGAGTATCGAGGGTGACCGGTTGGTCGCACCCGACAGAAACGAATGTCATAAGCAGGAGCACTCGACGCATGGAATGCCGCAATTCAAGAACGGCAGGCGGCGCGCGCCGCCTGCCAAGATTCGTCAGTCGAGGAGCTCGTTCTTCAGACAACCCCACAGGCCGATTTCGCAGTCGATGCCGCGCCAGAACCGTGGCCACCAACTGTCTTCCTCGGCGGCTCTGTACATGCAGGCTCCGAAAGTCTCGAAACAACCTGCCTGGGGGGCGGCGTTGGCAGGCAGGACGCTCCCCAGCATCAGCGCTGGAAGCAAACACAAAAGAGAAGACTTGCGCATGACGAACTCCTACTCCCCCGACCCCCGCGACTCACAATCGGGTTTCCGGACGGCAACCCACGCTGGCATTTGCTTGCGCCCTCCTGCGCGTTTCTGCGCGTATCTGAGGTACGCATCGAGCGTGTGATAGCTGATCCCCAGCACCGTGCACGTGCGCCGTTTGTTGCACCCACAGCGCTCGAACATCAACTGCGCGTAGCGGCTTCCCCACGCGCGCATCGTTTCGCTGGCACGCATCGCGGGCTCAACGACGTGCGCATAGTCGCCCCGTACCTGCGGAGGCAGATCCTCTAGCTCGATCCGGTCGCCCGCGGCCAGCGCGATCACTCGCTCGATCAAACGTTCCAGCTCCCGAACATTTCCTGGCCAGGGATAGAGTCGCAGTGCCTGTTGCGCGGATTCCGACAACGTCAACTGGCGCGATCGGTTGTGACGCGACAGGAAGTGCACCGCCAGCGGGGCGATGTCATCAGGTCGCAAGCGTAGAGGAGGTATATGAATCTCGACGCCGCTCAATCGGTAGAACAGATCCGCCCTGAACAGTCCGCTTGCCACCATGTCCGAAAGGCGGCGGTTCGAGGCTGCCACGATCCGCACGTCAACCCGACGCGCGCCCTGGCCTCCAACCCGCTCCACCGCGAGCTCCTGGATCGCACGCAACAGCTTCGCCTGCGCGGAGATTGAGAGATCCGACACCTCGTCGAGAAACAGTGTCCCGCCATGTGCGTGCTCGAATTTCCCTCGGCGCCCCCGCACACCCGTCGCGGTGCGTTCCTCGATGCCGAATAGCTCGGCCTCGAGCAACGTTTCGACAAGTGCCGCGCAATTCACCGCGACAAATGGTCCACTGCGGCGACGACTGAGGTCATGAATCTGGCGCGCCACCAGTTCCTTTCCTGTGCCACTTTCTCCCTCGACAAGGACTGTGAAATCGGTTGCGGCCACTCGCTCGGCCCGTTCGCGGACCATCTCCATCGCGCCATTCGACCCGATCAGTGGGAGCGCCGCTCCGGACGTCGGCCGTGCAGCGGCCATGATGCGTGACCGGTCGGCCTCGATCACAAGGGCGCCTAGCTGCGCAGCCGTGCGAAGCTGGTCGAGGGGCGGGGCCTCCATCGGGGGGCGCGTTTCGAATGTCAGCTCGAGGATCACCTGTCGAGATCGGTCGGCGACAGGCACGTCAAGCACGATCGAGTCTGCCGTGCGGGCAGGCGTCACCAACCGTGCGTGGTGAGACGCAGGAAGGGCGCGGAGCTTCACCCGCCGGATCGGAAGGAGCTTGAGAAGCTGCCGCTCGAAGGCGTCCTGGAGCGTCTGGTCGGACGGGGCATCAACGACCGCGCTCACCAGCGCGCCCAAAAACTCACGTGTGGCCGGAGGGCCGTCACTGCTAAGCGTGGCTAACGACTGGACTCGTGTGATCTCACGCGTGTTGTCGAACATTCGTAACGACCGTTCTGCCGGGAACATCGGCGATGCGGGCAATACCAATCGTCTTGCCATCTCAGACGAACTGACACGAGCGCTCTCGAGACACCAACGTGTAGTCGCCCGAGACATCACGCGGCCTCCCTCGGGTAGGTGCTGCCCGAATCCGTCGACGCCATCGCGCCCGAGGCGGGCATCGGATACCCCCGTGAATCGACCTTGACACGCTCCGGAAATGCCAGCGCGCCGCGATACGTCCCCGCTTCAGCCGTGAGACGCCAAACAAACGCCCGCACCACACGGCTTCGAAGAAGGACTCGTCCAGCGGCCGTCATCACGTGAACGTCGACGTGAACACCCGGAAGCAGTCGGACGTCGCCCTCGACGAACACGCCGCTGCTGGAAACGTTGACGACCGCCATCTCTCGCCCTGCTCGCAGACGCACCCGCGACAGCGGCTCTCCGCATTCCGGATCGCGACGACAGGCGACCCGCCGATCCGGCACGGTCATTGGTTCACCCAAGCGCCATCGTTTTCGCGGTAGCGCAACACGCGCGTGCGCGCGGTCGCTCCAACGACACGAACCGCGTATTGGGTGCCATCGCGGCCAACCACGTACACACTGCCAGGCGTGGCCGTTCCTATCGGCGTAAAGGTGACCAAGCCGGACTCGCCGAATCGCACCGCACTTCCACTCAGCGCTCCCTCGGGTACCAGGCCGATACGCACTCCAGGAAACAGCTCGTGGAGTCGCGCGGAGGCGCCAAGAGGCCGATCGACGCCGGCCTCGATATCCTGCCGCCGGACCCCGTTCCGGTTGCCGTCCACGAACATGCGCATCTCGAAGTCTGATGCTCGTTCCGTGAAACGGATCGCGACGCTCGCGGACCGCTTCACGGCGATTGACCTTGCAAGCGACATCCGAGACCCGAGGTACCGAGCCGCACCGTGCGTGCGGGATGCCTCGAGTGTCGTGGTCACCTGCGGCACCACCATGGCCGTGAGCACGGCGAACAACCCTGTGACAAACATCAACTCGATCAACGTGAATCCCGGCTCACGGGTGGCGTCGGGCGGGAGGAACCGGTGACACCGGTCCGTCCCGCCCGGTGTGCTCCGCGCGGTTACTGCGCCGCCCGCTCCGTCTTGACCGGGAGCACGGTGATCATTGCCTTCAGCTTGAGAAAGCTCCTCTCGCCGACGCCGCGGACGTTCATGAGGTCCTCGATCTTTTTGAAACCGCCGTTCTTCTGGCGGTACTCGATGATTCTCTCGGCCGTCTTGAGACCAATGCCGGGCAGGGTCTCGAGCTGCGCGACCGTGGCCGTGTTCAGGTTTACCGGCGCCGCGGCAGTGGCCGGAGCCGGTTTTGGCGCGCGCTCCTGCGCGTTCGAATACGGGGTCAGCAACGCAAGCGCGACGAGCGCCATTCCAAGGATCCGAGTCATTCCTGCCTCCTGTCCTCACCGGGCGGGCCTGACGCGCAGTCACCGCGAGGACGGTGCGGAGCAAAGTGAAGGGTGACGTTGATGCGCCGGCCTGCCTCATGAATCCTCGCGGTGCGAAACGTCCCGGCAGATCCTGGTGTGCGGGGGTCGGGTGCACATGTGTTATTCGGGACCCGCCGGGACGCCCGATCCCAAGGCAAGGGCATCGCCGCTCGCGGCGTCACGAAGTCGTCGCGGTAACTACCAGGTGAGTTTCGGGTTAGCGGTGGGAGCGAAACGGCTCGCTAGAGGCGGCAGGCGCGAGTGTCTACCGGGGTTGTCCGGGGCGCTCGGCCCACGAGCATTGATCTATGACCTGCGGTACTCGGCATCGGCGTCGCGTAATCCACGACTACTACGTGAGGCAGGCCTCTGCTCCGACAGCCATACTGTCTAGACAAATCCGCTGGATCAAGTTCCGAGTCTGAACAGTGGGCCCAGTGCGCCAGCGCTGGTCTCACACAAAAAAGGCCGCGGCGTGAGCCGCGGCCAGTGACAGAGTCGAGCCGAAAGCCGGCCCTACGCGAGGGAACGGTCAGTTGATCGTGAACGGCCCCACGATCGACCGCGGCGTCTGCGCCGGGCCGCCGGGCCACAGCATGTACACCTGCAGCATATAGCGCCCTCGGTGGGTGGTTTCCGGCGTCCCCTGCAGCACGAACGAGCCGTTCGACGCAGCATTCGCGACCATCCGGAACCCGTCGAGCCCCCCGCCGTCGGCCACGAAGTACACCTGGAGCTGGAAGTCACCATGCGAGGTGTCTGTGATGCGGCCTGACACCCGTAGCTGCTGCCCCGCGGTCACCAGCGTCGGCAGCGGCGCGTCGAGCACGATGTCGCGCAGGTCCACGGTGCCGAAGTTCGGATAATCCACCCCGAACGACTGCACGAGAGCGGCTGACGCCTTCGGACGAATTTCGTGCCTGAGATTGATGGCGTTGCCTGTCGCCAGGTCGAACGACGCGAATCCGTCGTAGCTCGCCACGCCGGAGCGATTGGGATCCGCGTTGCGCTGCGCGAAGAACGTCCAGTAGTTCATCTCCTCCTGCGTCAGCAGCCGGCCGCGGGAGACGACGACGATCGCGCGATGCCATTCGGCGGGCACCGGTCCGGAGCGCGCGCCGAGCATGCCGATGACGTTGGAGATAGTGGCCGTCCGCACGTCGCCGGCGACCGGCGTGCCAGGGTCGGGTGTGGTGTCTCCCCCGAACTGTCCCTGATCATTGAACAACGTAATCTCAGGTACCTGAGCGGCCGGAAGCAGCCCCATCGCATACAGGGTGAGCGGGTGGAATCGGATTGGGAACGGCGTGCGCTCGATGACCCAGGCAGCACCGGTATTCGTCACGCGTCGCGTGCCGTCGAGCACCGCGCCGATCAGGGTCTCCCCGCCGCTCATCAGCGGATCGTGCGCCGCAGGCTGATGGCCGGCGCGGACGAGACCATTCAACTGCGTCCAGTCGATGTACGCGCCCCACTGGTGTGATAGCTCGTGCGCACCTGTTGCGTGCGTAGTCACGTGAGGGCCGTAGAAGATCTCCACGCTCGAGAGACGGCCGCCGCTGCCCAGCGTTGCCGCATCGTTGCGCAGGGGCTCGCCGATGCCGCTCACCTCGTTCTTGATGTTCACGTGAAACGCGTTCGACCTGGATACCTGCACGTCCTGCGTGGTCAGCGAGATCGTGTCGTAGGTGTCCTCGAAGAGGTCGTAGAACCGGCGCGTCACCGCTTCGACGTTCAGGTCGTTCTCATCCGCACCGAGCCGCCGAGCTGCGAACGCGTCGTTCCGGATGTTGACCACGTTGGCTGAATACTGGACGTCATCGGCAAGCCGCGTCACCGACACCGCCGGCAGCCCCGAGGAGCCGACTCGCAGGTAGATGAAATAGCCCTGGCCGATCGACACGCCGGCCGGCACAACCTCGCCCCAGTAGATGAAGGGGTAATCGAAGCCCCACACCGTTCGGCGCATCACGTCCGCCAGACGCTGCGCTGGCCACGACGGGTTGAACACGCTGACCAGGCGCCCGTTGATCTCCGTCGTCCCCGTGCGCGTCCAGGTTTCGGTCTCGGCCGCCGGGGCGTCGGGGTTGAATGCCTTGAAAGAGATCGTGGCGACGTCGCCGGCCACGTAAAAATCGCGGAAGACGACCGTTCCGGTGTAGTTCGGCGGAATGATTGACGGTTCCTGAATGAACGAGACCGGGCGGCCGTCGAGCAGCGCCTCGGCCGTGCGCCATCCGCGGCGTTGGTCGCGCACCCGACGCGTGGAGCACGTCTGTCCGGGACGGCCGATCGAGACGTCCGGCTGAATCAGACCCGAGCCGCGCTGGGCATTTGTCGCAGTTGCGGCACTGGCGGCGAGGCCCAGAGCGAGGCCGAGAGCGATAACAAAACGTCGCATATATGGTTATTTTTCGGTTCGAGAGCGCCAGATCAGTATGCCTCGTCGAGGTTGGCCGGTCAACGAGCAAGGGCGATGAAATTCAACAAGATACGGGCGTTTAACCCAATCGAAAAACTGAAGCAATGGGCCTCAATTCTCTCACTGCGTGATTGCGTAATCCGGCCAGCACCCCAGCGTGGCCTCCTGCCCGTCCCCGTCATCGACCCCAGCAGGCGTGCCAGCCGGTCGCTGGGCCGGCAACTCCACCCTTACGGCGGGATCGAGCGCGCGCGCAATTTGTGTGCGCACGTCCTCCATGTGCAAGCGTGTCGGACGATCGGTCGTCCGTGCGAGCGCCGCCCGGAGGTCGGCTTCGAGCGTGCGCAGCTCGCCGCGGAAGAACGCCCGGGCGTCATTGGCCACCGCCTGGCGTCCGTTGACACGGTCCGACAGCGTTTCGACGAACGCACGCTGCAGGTTGCGCCGGTACGCGTCGACCAATACGGCACCCTGGCCGTACACCTCGCTCCAGATGCCGCGCCGGACGTCCCGGAGGAACTGCGTCGGCCGGTACGCGGCTACGCCATCGAGGGCGTCCTGCTCCACCAGTCGATCCAGACGCGCGGCGCTCAGCAGCGCATCGAGCACGCGCTGCTGGCTGCTGCGAATCCGCGCCAGCACGCCCGCGGGCTCAATACGGCGGAGGACGTCTGGTTTCAGCATGAACGCCGGCACCCGAAACGCGTGCTGGTTCAGGAAGTTCACGGCCGCGATCTGCTTCGCGCGCGCCACCGGTGTGAAGCGCACGCCGTCCTGGCCGAAGTGCTTCTGCTGCGAGCTGACGCCGCCCACGAGCGCCACAACGTGGTTCATCTCCAGCGTCCACTGCCCCAGCAGCCGTCCGTAGATCTCCTCGAGCTCGTCGTACGGGTCTCCCGGCTTCGCAGTCGCCGAGATCAGCATCGATGCCACGCGTTCGAGATTCTTCAGGCCGAGTGTGGTGGAAGCTACCGCATCCTCGTCGCCTACCGCTTCGGTCAGCTCGCCGTAGTCCGCACCGCGCGCGTCAGCGGTAGAGAATCGCAGGAATGGAGAGTCGTCCTGCTTCCGCGCCCACGCATTGAGCGTGGTCTTCTCCGCATCGGCGCCCGTGCTGTCCGGAATCGGCGTGTAGCCCCATGCAATCGCAAAGGCATCGTACGGACCTATGCCTGGGACGAGGTCGGTGACGGCGATATTGTCTTCCGGCTGCGCGACGTAGTTGAAGCGGGAGTAGTCCATGATGCTCGGCGTGTGCCCCATCTTGCGCACCCACTCGCGATCGCGCACCTTGGCGGCTGGATACATCGAGCTCGCCTTCATGTTGTGCTGCAGGCCCAGCGTGTGCCCCACCTCGTGCGCCATCACGAACTGCAGCAGCCGCCCCATCAGATCGTCGGGCAACGGCAGCACCCGGGCACGCGGGTCGAGCGGCCCCACCTGCACGAAGTACCAGTCGCGCACCAGATTCATCACGTTGTGATGCATCTGGATGTCGGACTCGATGATCTCGCCGCTCCGCGGATCGCTGACGTGCGGGCCCGACGCGTTTTCCACCGTTGACGGCAGCCACCGGATCACCGAGTAGCGCGCGTCTTCCGGGCTCCAGTCGGGATCCTCAGCAGCCGACGGCGCATCCTTCGCCACGATCGCGTTCTTGAAACCAGCTGCCTCGAACGCCGCCTGCCAGCTTTCTACTCCGCGCTTCAGATAAGGCACCCATTTCGCCGGCGTAGCGGGATCGATCCAGTAGACGATGGGCTTCACAGGCTCCGAGACCGCGGCCAACGGATCCTTCTTCTCGAGCCGCCAGCGCGTGATATAGCGTCGGCGCGGCGAGCGGTGCTCGTCCTTGCCGTAGTCCAGCTGCGACACCGTGAAGTAGCCGACGCGTTCGTCGAACAGCCGCGGCTGCATCGCCTTCTCCGGCAGCAGCACCATGCTGTAGTGCATCAACACGCTCGAGCCACCGGGACGGCCGACGGTCGGACCGGTCGCATCAGGCGGATTGTTGAACGTGTGCGTCGCTTCGACCTCGATATTCTCCGGAAACGACACGGCCCGCTCCAGGAACGACCGCGACGCATCAAAGCCGCGTGCGCGCACGCGCGTGCGCGCCGTGAACTCAGGGACCTCGGTCGTGAACAGCCGGGTCACGTCGATCACCGGCGCGTCGTCCTTGCCGAGCGCCTGGATGTTGAACGCCATGATGATGGCGCTGTAATTGGCCGCCTCCACCGCGCGTGCGATCGGGGTGGCGGGGTCCGCCACCACGTCGTAGGAGATACTCCGGAGCAACACGCGATCACCGCGGCGCTCCCACTTCACGACGCGGCTGCCCACGGCCTGCCCGCCGTAGCCGGCGCCGAGGGTGGTCCGGGCGATCTGGCTGACCCACAAGAACTCACGACCGAGCATCGCCTTCGGAATCTCGTAGAGAACGCGATCCCGGATGCGATGCACCGCGAACAGACCGTCGTCCGAGGTGGCCTCCTTGGTGACCACGCGCTCGTACGGCCGGATCTGCGTCGCTTCTTCACGCGACGGCGGAGGGGTGTCCTGTGCCGACTCAGCCGGCGCCGGGGGCCCTTGGGGCACCGGCGCAGGCGGCGTTTGTGCCACGACCGACGTCGAGAACTGAACGGCGAGCGCGAACGCAAGGGCTGCGAACCGCATCGGGACAACTCCTACAGAAAAAACTGGATGAACTGCCGTTATAACACGCGATCTGGGCTGTGTGGCCATGAACATAGAACGCATGGCTTTCGTCAGGGCGCGATGCGAAACGCGATCTGCTGCCGGGCAGTCTCAGCGCCGGCGCGGACATCGATCCTGACGACGTATACGCCCGGCGCCAGGCTGGAGAGCGGCAGCGCAAATCGACTTCCGCCGGCCGCAGGCGTCAGGACCTGCAGTTCGAGTCGCGGCTCCCCCTTCCCGTTGAGCAACCACGCCGTCACCGCGGGTGTGATGCCGCCTGACGTGTAGCACTCCAGGTCGACGGTCACCTTGTCACTGGTCCGGAATCGACGGGATGCTGCCGGAATCGGGTCGGTCCCCGCCTCCATTGCGCGCGCTTCGAACGCCGATCGTGCACGGAGGAACCGGGGCGTTCCGAGCGCTAGCGCTGCGCCGATCAGTCGTGGAGGCGTGAACGGTAACGTCCATCGATCCACTATTTCGCCGTCGGAGGCGCGCGCGGTGAACCGCAGCTGCACCCGCTCCGAGGGGGCCAGATCCATTGTGGCCAACGCATTGGAGGCAATCGCCTGCCCGGGCACATGGTCGACGGCCTCGATCTCGACCGCCGTGACCTTGTCGCTTCCGGAACGCACTACGGGCTCCCATGTAAACGACACCCTCGTCAGACCGCCCTCGCCAGGGGATGCCCCAATCCAGACATCAGCGACTCGCTGGTCGGGTGTGTCGTCGAGCTCCGCGATTGCCTCCGCAGCTCCAGGCTCGCCCATCGCGGACGTGGGCTTTGGATTCGCCTCCGCATCCGATGGAGCCCAATATCCGCGACGCGAGAGCACGCGGACGCCCCGCCGTCTCACCCTCACCTCAATACGGTGAAACTTCCCGTCGTCGGACATCGTGCGGGTGGGGGTGTACCCAAGCAAGTAGTACGCGCTGGCATCGGCAATCGTCTGTGCCAATCGTTCCCCCGGCTCGTTCGAGTTGACGACGGCTCGGCCGCCTGTTTCGGCGGTGAGCCGGGAGATCACGTCCGCGCCGCCGACCTGCACCGATCCGAGCGGCCGGGGGTCGAACGCGTGCACAGTGACGTTGCCGCGGTTTGCGGCCTGAAGCACGCGCTGAAGGCGATCCTCGTTCGCCGCATCGACGCGGCTCATCGTCGGACCTTGGCTGACGAACAGCACCGACTTCCGCCCTTCCCGGAGGCCACCGAGGTACGTGACCAGCGCCTCGAGCGCTGAAAGGGTGACGCCGCCGCGTATCTCCCAGACGTTCCGCGAGGCCAGCTGGGCTTCCTCGAGCGCGCTCTTCGCCGGGAAGACCTGATGCCGCCGTCCCTCGAAGTCCTCCATCTGCGCCAGGAGATCCTCCCGGGAGCGCGTGAATCGCAGGTGCGTCAGCGGCGTCAACGGCGTCATCACTGCAACCAGATCGTTCGGACCGAATTGGCGGACAAACTCCTTGAGCGCCTTCCGGACCCGCAACGTGATCTGCGGGGCCTTCTCGACGTGGTAGTCGTCGAGAAAGATTGCAAAGATGCGCACGTCTTCGCGCGCCGCCTCGAGCTCCGCGTGCTCGGTGGATCGGATCTCCAGCGACTCGTCTGTGTTCGAGGTGCGCGTACCGTCAATGCGCACAAACTGCGCGCTGTCGACGCGCTGTTCGACGCCGTCCTCGCGAATTTCGAAATCGGATGGCTGCAAGTCCGCGACGGCTTCGTCGTCTCTTCCGGTCACCGAGACGTCCACGCGAACGATCGCGACGCCGGTGCGGAAGATCGGCTGCTGTGGATCCTGCGCCTGCGTCACGGCGGTCAACGCCAGTACCGTCACGCACACGATCATTGGTAGGGCGGGTCTTGCTTTGTAGACCCGCCTTGGTCGCCGGGTCGAACGAACAGAACCCGGCCTACGTTCAGTCCGTGTTCGCCGCATCACGACTGGCGCCCCTCGGATTGGCGCAACGGTGACGGCATCAGCTTGACGACCTGGGTGAGGCGGCAGCAATCATTCGACATCGTGGCAGTGCCCTCCGCCGCGCAGCGCGCCGCGTCGACCACCGCCTGCAATGCTTTGTCGGGAAGCACGCGCAGCCGGTAGTAATTCCAGAGTCCCACCTTCCGGTCCTCGACGAGACCAACCTTTCTCAAGTGCGCCAGATGGCGAGAGGCCGTTGGCTGCGGCACCTCGAGTGCGGTATGGATGTGGCACACGCAGATCTCGCCGGCCCCGAGCAGCGCGAGGATGCGGAGCCGGGTTGGCTCGGACAGGGCTTTGAGCAGGGCGTCGAGAGGCGGTGCAGACGCTTTCATATATTCGCCTTGACGAATATAGCATACCGTTCTATATTCGCCTTCGCGCATATAGGAGATTGTGAATGGACACCACTATCAAAGACATCGTCCGAGAAAAGTATGGCGAGGCAGCGCTCAAGGCACGAACCGGCGTGGCGGGGTGCGGGTGCGGCACGTCCTCGGGCTGTGGGCCTGATCCGATTACGACCGGCTTGTACGACAATCGGGAGCTGTCCGAGCTCCCGACCGAGGCGGTGAACGCATCGCTTGGGTGCGGCAATCCGACCGCTCTTGCGGACCTGCACGCCGGCGAAGTCGTCCTCGACCTCGGCTCGGGCGGTGGCATCGACGTGCTGCTCTCGGCGCGGCGTGTCGGCCCTACAGGCAAAGCCTATGGCCTCGATATGACCGACGAGATGCTGGCTCTCGCGCGGGAGAACCAGGCGAAATCCGGCTTGACCAATGTCGAGTTCCTCAAGGGCGAGATCGAGCAGATCCCGCTGCCCGACAACAGCGTGGACGTCATCGTGTCCAACTGCGTGATCAACCTGTCGTCGGACAAGCAGCAGGTGCTGCGCGAGGCGTTCCGCGTGCTCAAGCCGGGTGGCCGGTTTGCCGTCTCCGACGTGGTCGTCCGAGGGGCCATGCCAGAGGACATCCGCAAAAGCATCGAGCTGTGGGTGGGATGTGTGGCTGGCGCGATGGAGGAACAGGAGTACATCGAGAAGCTGGAGCGCGCCGGGTTCGATGACATCGGCGTCGAGCCCTGGCGGGTCTACGACGCATCCGATGCCCGGACGTTTATCGAGGACGCCGGGCTCGACTACGACCGCATTGCCACGTCCGAGGGGCGATTCATGAGTGCCTTCATCCGAGCGCGCAAACCTATCCACGAGTGAAGGCCAAGGCCAAAGGCCCAAGTTTTTGCCTTTTGTCTTTCGCCTTTTGCCTTGTATGCTCCGTCCCGAATGGAGCTGCGATTCGCGGCCGCTTCCGACTGCGGTCGGGTGCGGCCGCACAACGAAGACCGATTCGTGGCGAACGGCGACCTGCGGTTTTTTTTGGTCGCCGACGGCATGGGCGGTGCGGTGGCGGGCGAACTCGCCTCCTCGAGCATCGCCGAGACAACCACCGCCTTCATCCGAGACACGGTCGACGACCGCGACCGAACGTGGCCGTTCGGGCTCGACCCGAAGCTCTCGCTGGCGGCCAATCGCCTTCAGGTGGCCATTCGCGGCGCCAATCGCGCGCTCGGCGCCATGGTCCAGGGCGACGCCACGCTGAGCGGCACGGGCGCCACACTGGCTGCCGCGCTTTTCGCCGACTCGCAGGTCTCGGTCGCCAACGTCGGCGACTGCCGCGCGTACCTGCTCCGCGGCGGCGCGCTCACACAAATCACGCAAGACCATTCCCTTGTTGCCGAACAGGTGGCGCTCGGTCTGCTGAATGCGGAGGAGGCGCGCCGCCATCCGCTGCGGCACGTCGTCACACGCGCCGTGTCTGGTGACGCGTCGATGGTCGTCGACATCCAGGAGCTTGCCATCCTTCCCTCGGACCGTCTCCTGCTCTGCTCTGACGGGATCCACGGCGCGTTCACCGACGAGGAGTTGGCGACGATCATTGCTCCTGCCGACGCCGGCATGGAGGAGACGTGCCGGGAGCTGATCGCGCAGGCGAATGCGCGCGGCGGTGCCGACAACGCGACCGTCATCCTGATCGAGGCCGGCGGGGCAGCGACATAATCCGGCTTTTCCAGGCGAGGTTTTGTGGGCACGCTTCCACCCCGAATAGGCAACTTCGCGATCGTCCGCCAGCTCGGCGTCGGCGGCATGGGCACGGTGTATCTCGGACGCGATCCCGAGCTCGGACGGCCTGTCGCCATCAAGGTCCTCCGGGATCAGGTGCACGACCAGGAGCTCCTGGGTCGATTCCTCCGCGAGGCCCAGTCGGCCGCGGCGCTGCGCCACCCGAACATCATCACGATCTACGCCGTCGGGCAGCACGACCTCCAGCCGTTCATCGCGATGGAGCTCGTCGACGGCGACTCGCTCGCGGACGTCGTGCGCGAGCGCCGTCCGCTGACGCTTTCAGAAAAGCTCTCCTTGATCGAGCAGATCTGCGCCGGCCTCCACTTCGCGCACCGCGCCGGCATCGTTCATCGAGACGTGAAGCCGGCGAACCTGATGGTGGATGGCGATGGCGTCATCCGGGTGCTCGATTTCGGCATCGCGCGCGTCGAAGGCTCCGGGATGACGCGCGAAGGATCGATGATCGGCACGCTCAATTACATGTCGCCCGAACAGATGCTCGGCCGCCCTGTCGATCATCGCAGCGACATGTTCTCGGTCGGGGCGGTGGCCTATGAGCTGCTGTGCTACAAGCAGGCATTTCCCGGTGCCCTGAACGACGGCCTGCTGCAGCGCCTGCCGCACGAGGATCCGCCGCCCCTGATGCCGCTCTGTCCGGGCCTCTCGGACCAGATCGAGCAGGTCGTGATGCGCGCGCTGCGGAAGGCGCCGGACGCGCGGTTTGCCGATCTCGCGGAGATGCGTCTCGCGCTCGCCGCCGCACGCCTCCAGCTCGATGAAGCGTCGAGCCTCGAGACGATCGTCGTTCGACCCGGAACGCCGCGGCCATCGATTCCGGGGCGCCCGCCAACGCGCCCTGGAACATCACCCACCAACCGTGATGCGCTTGGATTGCTGAACGTACCGCGGGAAACCCGTGAGCTGACGATCAGGCACCACCTGGCCGACGCGCAGTCGCACCTTGACCAGGGGAACAGCACCGAGGCGAGACGCGCGCTGCAATACGTGATGTCACTCGACCCGGGAAACCGCACGGCGACCGACCTGCTGGCCCGCGTCCCGCCAGCCGCCGGCGACGGCGCTGTGCCGCCAACCACTCCTGGCTCAGTGACCGAACGCGCGTTCAGCGCGAGAACGATTGCCGTAATGGCCGCCGGCGTCTTGGTGCTGATTGCGCTCGGGGCGGTGGCCGTGAGCATGCGACCCGTCGCCGACGACGCCGCATCGGCCTTGGCTACGCCACCGCTGCCGGAGCCAGAGACGACCGCGCCGCAGCACCCACCATCGTCCTCAGTGCCGGAGCGATCTGCAGAACCATCTCGCACGGGCAGTTCCCTGGCAGTTGGGCCTGCGGCCGTCCCGCCAGCGCGCGCCATCGTCCAGCCACCGGCTCCTTCCGCGGCCATCGCCACGCCAAGCCCTTCTCAGCCAGCCGTCGCAATCACCCCTCCTTCCGTGGACGTCGCCGTGGAGGATCTGCTCGCCCGCGTACGGGGCATGTATGCCGCCGGCGACTTCGGCGGCGCTCTCGAAGCACTCGAGGAGAATCCCGCCGGCTCCGCTGATCAGCGCGTCAACGAAGTGGCCGGGCGGGTGGCGCGTGCGGCCTACGATTCGATGCGCTCGGCAGAAAAGAACGCGGCGTCACGCCCCGCGGCGGACCTGGATGCCGAGTCGATGCGCGATGCGACGCTGGCGAAGGGACGAGCCGACGCGGCGCAGGAGCGCCAAGCATGGGTCGAGACCGGGCAGCAGGCGCTCCTCGCGCGGGATGCCTTCCAGAAGGCGGTGGGCGAGGGATTGGCGCGCCGGGCCCAGGCGGCCGCCAACGCTCCGCCTCCGGCGGCGGCTCCGGCGCCCGCGCCGAATGTGCTCGATCGCGAGCGCGCCGGGGTCGCCGGAGCGATGGGTCGGTTTCAGGCAGCCTATCGCAGTCGAGATATCGCCGCGCTCATCCAGGTGTTTCCGACGCTACAGGGTGCGGCGCGCCAGCAGGTCGAGCAGGCGTTCCGCAACTGCGGCGCCTACGATCTGCTCTTCGACGACATGGCGATCGACCTGAACGCGGCCGATCCGACTCTCGCTCAGGTGAAGGTTCGCAGCACGTACGTCTGCACCCCGCGTGCCCAGCGCGGGAATAACAAGCTGGCGCTCACGCCGTTCGCGGCACCGCAGCGCGACGTGTTCAGCCTTCGCAAGCGCGGCGACGTCTGGGTCGTGGAGCGCACCGGTACCGAGTAGGGCGGGTCCTGTTCTTCCGCCTTCGCTGAAGCTACGGCGGACCGCCGAAGCCTTGGCGGAGGCTGGTTGGACCCGCCGGCGGGCGTCGCCGGGTCTACAGAGCAAGACCCGGCCTACGTACTGAGGTGCGGTTCCGAAAACGAAAACCCGGTTTCATTTCCGGACGCGGATTTGCCGGGTCCGGGCCTACGTGCGTTTGGCCGCGTTTGCCAGCTCTGAGATCTCTCCCTCGACGGAATCGAACAGCTCGATCGCAGCGGATTCGAACTGGCGGCCGCTGTCGGCGCGGAGCCGGCGCACCGCCTCCTCTAATGGCAGCGCCGGCCGGTAGGGACGTGCCGAGGTCATGGCGTCGAATGTGTCGGCGACCGCCATCAGCCGCGCATCCGCGGGAATGTCGAACCCGGCCAGCCGATCTGGATATCCCCGTCCGTCCCACCGTTCATGATGCCCGCGCACGGCGGGGAGCGCCTTCTCGAGGAACGGAAGCGAAGCGAGCATGTCGTAGCCAATCGTCACGTGCGCTTCGATGGCGGCGCGCTCGGCGGGATCGAGCGGCCCGGGCTTGAGCAGGACGGCGTCGGGCACGCCCACCTTCCCAATGTCGTGAAGCATGCACGCGCGGCGGAGGATCTCGAGCGACTCCGCTGACGTGCCGCGAGCGCGCGCCAGCACGAGGGTGTAGGCGGTCACGCGTTCGGAATGGCCCGCCGTGTAGTGATCCCGCGCGTCGATCGCCTTGGCAAACGCCTCCAGCGTGGCGCGGAAATGCCGCTCGCGATCATCGTAGAGTTGCGCGGTCTCGAGGGCCGCTGCGGCATGCCCCGCAAACGCCGCCGCGTAGTCGGCGATGTCTGGCGCAAACTGCTCCAGGCCGAGGCGATCCGCATACAAGGCGCCGATCGGACCGGACCTGCCGAAGAGCGGCACGCAGATGACCGACTGCACGCCCGCCAGCATGACGCTCGCCGCGTGCTGGAGCCGCGCATCGCCGCGGATGTCGTGGACGACGAACACATCGCGTGAGGACAGGGCTTCGCGAACGACCGTCGCGCTGGCGAACTCCGAGACCGAGGCGTACGCGCCCGACGGCCGCACGGCGCGCGGCACGAGCTCGCCGGTCGCGGCATCGACGAGCAGGATGGCTGCCCTGGCCGGCTTCGCGACGGTGCAGAAACGATCGAGCACCCGATCGAGCAGCGCCGGTAAATCGCTGAACGCCATCAGCTCGCGGCTCGTCGTGAGCAGGGCTTCGAGCCCGACCCGATCGACCCGCGGCGTGCCGGTCACGGCCACGCGGCGGATGATCGTCTGGGACGCGAGCGGCTCGGCGGTCAGCGGCCCTTCATCGGCTAGTGCCACTGCGAGGTACTCGATCTCGCCGAAGCGGACGAGATCGCCCCGCTGCACCATCGCCGTGAGCTGCGCCTCGCCGTTCACGGTCATCCCGTTCGTGCTGCCGAGGTCCTCGACCCTCAACATTCCGGTTCCGTCGAGTGAGAGTCGGGCATGGAGGCGGGAGAGGCTCGGGTCGTTGATACGAACGTCGGCGTGCTCGGCGCGGCCGATGGTCTTCGAGTCGCCGGGACCGACGTCGATGGCCGGGAGGTGCGGAGAGACAGGTTCTAGCCTGAGCCCCAGCATGGCGCGCCAACTATACCGGAGCCGGGCACCGGCTCCCTACCCAATGCGCCCGCATCATTCAACCCAGACAGTCCACTAACCCCAGTGCTCGCGTGAGTTGACGAGCAATTACAGGTGGAGCAGCCCTTTTAGGGCTGCTGGCGGCGACAGGTGGAGCAGCCCTTCAGGGACCCTTCAGGGCTGCTGGCGAACGCAGCGCTAAAGCGCTGCGCCACCCTCAACTCAAGTGATCCTCGCTGATCCTCGGGATTAGTAGTTGGACGTACGGTCGATCAGACCGTGATCGCGGGCGCGCTCATCGCACCACCGAAACGTCCCAAGCGCCAAAACGGCGAGGACGGCCGTGAGCCCTGTCAGCATCGCGAACAGGACGCCGCGGTCCAGACGGTCCAGCATCGGAGAGGCCTGCGCGGTCTGGCCGGCAATCGCGCGCCGAAGCAGCTCCAGCCAGTAGGTCAGCGGCGTTGCATACCCGACTGCGCGCAGCGCGGACGGGAGCACGTCAAGCGGGAACACCGCTCCACTGAACAGAAACAGCCCGCCGGCTACGGCCTCCCCGACCTGCCACGAGTGGTGTGGGAGCAGCAACATGACGCTCGACAGCATCAGCCCGAGCGATGCCAGCATGACGATTCCAATCGTCAGCGAGGCGAGGAGCAGCCCCCAATCGATACGCGACCACTGCAGATCGAGACCGAGGATCACAACCCCCGCGGCGATGGTGACAGCCACAGACGCCGAGCCGGTGAGGAATCGGACGACTCCTCGGCCGATGAGATACAGCCGGACGTCAATGGGCGCGACGTAGATTCCCTTCAGCGTCTGATATCGCTCGCGATCGTCGACGACAGCGTACGCCATGCCCGTCATAACCGCGCCCACGTACATGTAGAACGCGTTGCCGAGGAACATGTAGGCGAACAGGGGAGACTCGAAGTTGCCGCGAGTGACCGCCGCGTACATCACCACGAGAATCCCCGCGAGCGAGAGTGGCTTCACGATCGAGTAGATTGCGAACAGCACCGGGCTCGTCCAGTTGGATTCGATCTGCCAGCCCAGCCACGTGGCGGTCGCAAACGAACGCCACGCCCGTGCAGGCGCCGCTGTCAGCGCCGCCATCGGCACGCTATCCACGGCTCTCCGTCAACTTCCCTTCAGCGGCGCCAAGCCGCTCCATCTGCGACAGTGCCACCCGCGCACCGACGATGAACAGCACGGTCAGCCCGGCCAGCGCGCCGGCCTCGATGGGAACGGTGAGGAACCCGAGCACCGTGCTGTCAGGAAACAGGAGCTGCCGCATCGCGTCTAGGCCAAGCGTCAGAGGAATGAGCGAGGCTGCCGTCGCGGTCCACGCGCCCAGCGTCCTGACCGGGAAGTACATGCCGGAGAGCAGGTTGACAGGTTCCTGCGAGAGGCTGACAAGGTGCCATGCCGCGCGGCCGAAGAACAGGAACACGGAGGCGAACATCATGCCCATTCCGTAGAGCGCCGTCAGCGTGAGCACGAAGACCGCCGCCAGGAGCGGCGCGCTGGAGACCGTGTATTCGACGTCGAACAACCAGCTGCCAACGAGCAGGATGGCCAGCGCGCGGATCGTGGCGACGACCATGCCACCGAGTGCCATGCCGAGCAGGATAGCCATCATCGACGTCGGCGCCATGATGTACAGCGCCAGGTTGCCCGTTTCTCGCTCCCAGAAGAACTGATTCGACATGCTCCAGAGGACGTTCATCCAGAACGAGCTCATCGCCCCGCCAACGATCACGAACCCGATGAAGGCGTCCGGCGCACCAATCGCGCGGTACACGTACACGTAAGACGACAAAGCAATCAGCGGCAGAAGGACGTCGAATATGAGCCCCGATTTTTCCCGCTGCATGCCGATCACGCGCGGATAACCCCGGCCGACCACAGTCCTGGCGAACAGTCGCCAGCCCGCGTCCTTAGGTACCCGCAGGCTCACCGGTGCCTTCCCCGTTCAGACCGCGGCCCACGAGATCGACGAAGACGTCCTCGAGGGTCGGCTCACGCTTCGTCAGCGTCAGCAGTCCGACCTGCCGCGATTCCAGCATCGCGATCACGCTGCCGATGACGCGCTCCTCGTCGAGCCGCAGCTCGAGCGTGCCCCGGCCGTCGAGCGCGCCCGCGACCGCCGCACGGACTCCGGGCAGGGCCGAGCACATCGCCCCGGCCTCGTCGTGCAGCGGGGTGGTTTCGAGATGAAAGATCGACTGCCGCTGCAGCCCGCGCTTGAGCGCCGCAGGGCTGTCGCAGGCCAGCACGCGTCCGTCATTGATGATCGCCACGCGATCGCACAGTTCGTCAGCCTCCACCATGTAGTGGGTCGTCAGCAGCAGCGTCCGCCGCGCATCCTCGATCATCCAACGGCGAATGAACCCGCGGACATCGCGGGCCGCGCCCACGTCGAGGCCGAGGGTCGGCTCGTCAAGAAACAGCACCTCCGGATCCGTGAGGAATCCCCGGACGATGTTCATCTTCTGGCGAAGGCCGGTGGACAGCTGTGAGGACTTCGTGTTGATCCGGTCGCTCATCTTCACGACGTCGAGGAATTCGCGGATCCGCTGGTTCGCCACGTCCGAGGCGACGCCGTAGAACTGCGCAAACATCCAGAGGTTCTCACGAACGGTGAGCAGTCCGTAGCCGGAGACCTCACCGCCGGACACCATGTTGATTCGCGGCCGCACCCGGTGCGGCTCTTTAAGAACGTCGTACCCCGCAACCCGCGCGACGCCGGTCGTCGGCGCGAGCAGCGTCGTCAGGATCTTGATGAGCGTGGTCTTGCCCGCGCCGTTGGGACCGAGCAGCCCGAAGAGTTCGCCCTCACGTCCCTCGAGGTTGACACCGTCCAGCGCCACACGCGCGGACTGCTCGCGGCCGCGGGTGCGTGCCCGGTACACGCGGCCGAGACACTCGGTTTCGATCGCAGGCATATCCCTTGTTAATTGTGCACGCCCGGCGCTTCGTGGCCGGTGCGTGCCACGTACTCGACATAGGATCCCGGATACGTATGCGGCTGCGTCTCGGTTCCGCTTTCGCCGCCGAGCTCCAGGACCCGGTTGCTCAGACCGCGCAGGAACGCCCGGTCGTGCGACACGAACAGCATCGTCCCCTCGAAGTCCTTCAGCGCGGCGACGAGCATTTCCTTCGTGGCCAGATCCAGATGGTTCGTGGGTTCGTCGAGCACGAGGAAGTTCGGCGGGAAAAGGAGCATGCGTGCCATGACGAGCCGGGTCTTCTCGCCGCCCGACAGCGACCGGATCTTCTTATCCACGTCGTCGCCCGAGAATTGGAACGCACCGGCCAGGGTGCGCAGCACGCCGATCGATTCGTTGGAAAAATCGCGCTGTAGCTGCTCCTCCACCGTCAGGTCGGGGTCGAGCAGATCCAGCGCCTGCTGCGCGAAGTAGCCCATCTTCAAGCTGGCGCCGAGGCGCACGTCGCCCTCGTCGGGCATCACCGCGCCGGCGACCATCTTCAGCAGCGTGGACTTCCCCGCTCCATTCTTTCCCATGACGCACCAGCGCTCGCCGCGGCGGATATTCAGGTTCATGCCGTCGTAGATCACACGCCGGCCGTACGCCTTGTGCAGGTTCTCGATGGTGACGACCTGATCGCCGGAGCGCGGCGGCTGGCGGAACTCGAACTTCACGACGCGGCGCTTCTTGGGGAGCTCGACCCGCTCGATCTTCTCGAGCGCCTTGACGCGGCTCTGTACCTGAGCGGCTTTGGCGGCGTGGGCCGCGAAGCGCTCGATGAACCGCTGCTCCTTCGCGAGCATGGCCTGCTGCCGCGCATAGGCCGCTTCCCGGTTGGTCTCACGGATCGCCCGCTCGCGCTCGTAGAAGTCGTAGTTGCCGGAGTACGTGGTGATGTCGCCGCCGTCGATCTCCGCAATCTTCGAGACGACGCGGTTCATGAACTCGCGATCGTGGGAGGTCATCAGCAGCGCGGAGGGCTGGGACGAGAGAAATCGTTCGAGCCAGACGATCGACTCGATATCAAGGTGGTTGGTCGGCTCGTC
>ORMF011462712.1_pt1 | contig 25884 bp, 24 predicted proteins | sample 1779871 | NCBI WGS metagenome assembly ORMF01 (sample SAMEA104232316, study PRJEB22302) | groundwater metagenome | biome: forest; feature: aquifer; material: groundwater | place: USA | collected 2011-08-07 | depth 5.4 m | reverse complement strand
GGCCACGCTGGGCGGCAATTTGTGCAACGCCTCGCCCGCCGCGGATACGGCGCCCGCTCTGATCGCCCTTGGGGCGCGGGCGCGCATCGCCGGCGGCCGGCGCGAGCGCGAGCTGCCCCTGGAAGATTTTTTTCTCGCTCCAGGAAAAACTTGTCTTCAAACCAACGAACTGCTTAAAGAAATTTTTATTCCCTCGCCGGCGGGGAAATTCGGCGCGTCGTTCCAGCGCTGCACGCGCACGGCGATGGATATCGCCTTGGTGAACTGCGCGGTGTTTCTCTCCCTGGCGCCCAAGGGGGGAGTGATCGGCGAGATTCGGATCGCCTTGGGCGCGGTGGCGCCGACGCCGGTGCGGGCGCGACCGGCCGAGGATTTGCTCAGGGGTAAGAGCCCGGACAAGGGCGCGATCGAGGAAGCCGCCGCCCTTGCCGCCGCCGGCGCAAGTCCCATCGATGACGTGCGCTCCAGCGCGGAGTACCGCCGCGCGATGGTGCGGGTCTTGACCCGGCGCGCCATCGAGGCGGCGCTTAAACAAGCAAGCGGCAAGTGAGAAGAACCCAGGGCGGCGCAGCCGCAACCAAAAAGAAAATGCAACTTTTACCACGAAGGTCACGAAGAGCACGAAGGACAGAAGTTTAAGAATATTAATGTCCGAAACCTTCGTGTGCTTCGTGGTGAAGAGTGAAACTTCGGTCGAGCAAGTAAGGACTTGATGGTTTCCACGGATGCATTGAGGATGAAAGTAAGTAAAAAAAGAATTTCCGTCACGGTCAATGGGGAGACCTACGAGAGGGAAGTCGTGCCGGCAACGTCATTGCTCGACTTTCTGCGCACGGACTTGAACCTCACTGGAACCAAGGAAGGGTGCGGCGAAGGGGAGTGCGGTGCCTGCGCCGTGATCGTGAATGGACGTCTGGTCGATTCCTGCCTCATTCTCGCCGTCGAGGCGGACGGCCAAAAGATCCAAACCGTCGAAGGAGTCAGCCGGAACGGCCGTCTCCACCCATTGCAGAAAGCTTTCGCCGAAAAGGGCGCCGCTCAGTGCGGCTTCTGCACGCCGGGAATGATCATGGCGGCAAAAAATCTTTTGGACCATAATCCCAAGCCGACGGCCGAAGAGGCGCTTAAAGCGATCGCCGGCAATCTCTGCCGCTGCACCGGCTACGGCTCGATTGTCGACGCGATTCTGTCGGCTGCGAAAGAACGATGAAAGTCGTCGGCCAAGAACATCCTCGAGTCGAGATTTTGGAGAAGGTTACGGGCCAGTCCGTGTTCGGTGCCGACGTGCGCCTCGCTAGTCCGCTTCTTGTTGGCAAAATCCTCGGCAGTCCGCACGCCCACGCACGGATCAAGAACATCGACACCCGCAAGGCGGAAAAACTGCCGGGCGTGAAGGCGGTCGTTACCGCGCGGGATTTTCCGCCGGTCAAGTTCGGCCGGTTCATTCAAGACGAGGAATACTTCGCCCGTACCAAGGTCCGGCTGGTGGGCGATAAAGTTGCCGCTGTGGCCGCGGTAGACGAGGAAACGGCCGAAGAGGCGCTCCGGCTCATCAAGGTCGATTATGAAGTGTTGCCGGCGGTCATCGACGGTCTTGAAGCGATGCGCGCAGACGCGCCGCTGATTCACGAGGATTGCGAGCGCTACGGGGCCGCCGGTCTCGTTCAGGGCCGCAAGGGCAACATCCTCTACCACAAACAGAGCCTGCACGGCGATATCGAGCGCGGCTTCCGCGAAGCGGACCAGGTTTTCGAGCATCGCTTTTTCGCTCCCATGGTGCACCAGACTTACATCGAGCCGCACGCGGTGTTGGCCCGGGTCGACGCCTCCGGCAGAGCGACCGTCTGGATTCCGACCCAGGCGCAGTTTTTTATCCGCCAGAGCATCGCCGAGATTTTTCAGTGGCCATTGATCAAAATCCGGGTGATTCCCACCGAAATCGGCGGCGGCTTCGGCGGCAAGATGTTGCCCACCGTCGAGCCCGCCGCCGTCGCCTTGGCGCAGAAGAGCGGTATGCCGGTGCAAATCGTCATGAGCCGGGCCGAAGATTTTCAGACCGCCAACCCGCGTCATCCTTGCCACATGCGCTACAAGACCGGCGTCATGCGCGACGGCACCATCGTAGCGCGGGAAATCGAAATGGTCTTCGGGACCGGCGCGTTTTGCGGCAACGGGTTGGTGATCGGCCAGAGAGCCGAGATGCTCGCCACCGGCCCCTATCGCATTCCCAACGTCAAGATCGATCTCTTTTGCGTGTACACCAACCACGCCAACTGCGGCCCCTACCGGGCGCCCTCCGGCCCCCAGCTCGCTTTCGGTTCCGAGCAGCAGATCGACATCATCGCCCGCGAGTTGAACTTGGACCCGGTGGAGCTGCGGCTTAAAAACGCCATCGAGGAGGGCGACACGACTCCCGCCGCCGGCGGTCCATTGAAGAGCGTCCATGCCAAAGAGACTCTGCGCAAAGCGGCCGAGGCCGCCGGGTGGGGCGCCAAACCGCGGGAAAAAAATCGCGGCCGTGGCATCGCTTTGGGTTACTGGCTCGTGGGCGGCATGGCGTCGAGCGCGGGGGGCAAGCTCAACGAAGACGGCACCGTGTCCGTGCTGACGGGGGTCGTCGATCTGAGCGGCACCGTCACTTCTCTGGGGCAGATCGTCGCCGAGGTCCTCGGCGTCGATCTGGAAGATGTCCATATTCGCACCGCGGACAGCGACTTCGCGCCCCATTCCACCATCAGCGCCGGTAGCCAGGGGTTGAGGAGCATGGGAACAGCCACCAAGCTGGCCGCCGAAGAGGTCAAGAAACAGATCGCCGAGGTAGCGGCGGACAAGCTCGAAGCTGAAGCCGGCGATTTGGTGGTCGAGGGGAAAAGAGTTTACGTCAAAGGCACCAAAGAAAAAGGACTCTCTCTCGCCCAGGTCGCGCAGCTTTCCATGACGCACAAGCGCGGGCCGATCGTGAGCATTCAATCGGCGGCCCAATTTTCCAACCAACCGGCTTTTTCCGCCCACGTGGCCGAGGTCGAGGTGGACCCGGAAACCGGCGGGGTCAAAGTCCTCCGCTATATCGCCGCTCAGGATGTCGGCACCGCGATCAATCCCTTATCGGCGCGCGGCCAGATTCAGGGTTCCGTGATTCAAGGACTCGGCCAGGCGCTCAGCGAAGCCTGTCTCTTCAAGAACGGCAAGATGCTCAATCCCACTTTCCTCGATTACAAGATTTTCAGTTCCCTCGATGCGCCGCGCGTCGAAGTGCATCTGGTCGAGCATGCCGCCGAGGGCGGGCCGTTCGGCGCCAAAGGGATCGGCGAGCCATCCATCGTTCCGGTGCCGGCGGCGATCGCCAATGCGATCTACGACGCCGTCGGCGTGAGAATCTTCGATCTTCCCCTCAGCGCGGAAAAAATCCTGCTTGCGCTTCAAGAAAACGGCAAGGGGCGATAAGGCCGACGCCCGTTGCGCCGATCCGAACGGTGGGAAACGGGCGTGCAGATTTTTTTGATCCTGCTCTTGGAGTGTTTCCAGACGATGGCCGCCAGCGCCATCGCGCTGCTGTTGCCCGCGATTCGGAACGATCTGGGTCTTTCCTTTACGCAAAGCGGTTCGCTCGGCGCCGCCAATATCTTTTCCTACGCGCTGATGCAGATTCCGGCGGGCTATCTGGCCGACCGCTACGGGCTTAAGCAGACTTTCCTGATCGGCGGCTTGGGCACCACCGTTCTTTTGCTGACCTTCGGTCTGGTTAGCGATTACGGTCTAGCATTTCTCAACCAGACCTTGGCCGGCGTCTTTCATGCTTTTCTTTTTCAGTCCGGGCTTGCTCTGCTGGCGAGCCGGTTCGGCGCGGAACGGCGCGCCACTGCCATGGGACTTTCCCTGGTCGGGATTTTTTCCGGTCAGCTGTTGATCAATGGCAGCGCTCCATGGCTGGCCGAGCATTTCACCTGGCGTTTTCCTTTTATTGCCTTCGGCCTGGTCGGAATACTCTCGTCGATCGCCTATCTATGGCATGGCCGCGGACCCGCCGGCGTAGAGCCCGCGCGGCAAGTCGGCGTGCTTGATGCGCTGCGCTTTTTCCGCGATCCGTTTATGTTGGTTTGTGGGCTGATCCAATTTATTCGGCTCGGCACCATTCAGGGGATCGCCTTTTGGTTGCCCAGCTTGCTGATCGACGAGAAAGGGCTGGCGCTGGGGACGACCGGATTTATCCTGGCGCTGCGCACCCTGTTGATCGCGCCGTCGAACATGTTAGGCGGCTACCTCTCCGACCGGCTGCGCCAACCGACGGCGATCATGGCGATCTCGCTCGTCGTCCTTGCCGTGACCACGGCCGCGCTGATCCCGGTCGGTTGGGGCGCGCTGCTGATCGCTCTGATAATGATCAACGCCATGTTCGTGCAGTTTTACTTCGGACCGATTTTCGCGCTGCCGGTGGAACGGTACGGCGCCCGGCTGATGGGGACGCTGTCGGGGTTCGGAAACTTTCTCGCCAACCTGGGCGCCTTCGGCTTTACCTACTTACTCGGCGCGCTCAAGGATCAGACCGGGCACTTTAGCTCGGGCTTTTACACGATCACGGGCGCAAGCATCGTCGGCCTCGCGCTCACATTCTGGCTCGAAAAAATGCGCTCCCGGCCACAGGGAAATCCTGGTCATTAAAAGGGAAGATCGGCTACGTGCTGTAACGTAAAACGCCCGCTATCATTTTCGTCTCTATTTCTCGTTCCCGTAGACTTCGACCCCTCGACTCGGGCCCCGGCCATGGCCGGGACTCACTCGCTCGGGATTCCGCCTGAAAATCGAGGGGTTGTCCTGAGCGAGCGAAGCGAGTCGAAGGGCGACGGACGTGGTGCCCCGGGCTTGCGGGGGGTCCACAAGTCCGGCCTTTGCGATATCTCCTCACATGACCTAGAATCGCAGGAAGGGATTATCGAGGCTTTGGGATGACGCCAGAGTTAACCAATCGACTCCGCGCAATCGGGGAGAAACTGCGCCGGGATTACCGCGCAGAAAAGGTCATTCTTTTTGGCTCCTACGCCAGGGGCGAGGAAACTGCGGATAGCGATGTTGACATCCTTGTGGTTGCTCCGACGAAGGAACGCTTTTTCCAAAGACTGGCAACCGTAAGGCGCCTCATCCGTGGTTTGCGCGACGGTTTTCCTGTAGCCCCCATTGTATTGACGGTTCGGGAACTTGAGAAGAGACAAAAACTCGGCGACCCCTTCGTTCGGGAAATTCTTGAAACCGGGGTTCCATTATGAGCGAAGACGCGGACGCCTCGATAGCCGACGAATGGCTGCAAATCGCACGCAAGGACTGGCGGCGTATCGAACGAAATCTTCGAGCCCGGGATCCCGAAGCCGCCGCGTTTTTTCTTCAACAATCCCTGGAGAAGTATCTCAAGGCGTTTCTCCTGAAGCAAAACTGGAAGCTCCGAAAGATTCATGACCTTGACGCGTTGCTCGACGAAGCTTCCAAGTACAATCCGGATTTGGAAGAGTTCAGAGATCTATGCGAGCGTGTTTCCGGTTACTATCTTTCGGAACGCTATCCGCCGCTCGGCCCGTCTGACCTCTCTTCGGAGGACCCTTCGACTCGCGCCACGGACTCTGGCCGTGGGCTCGCTCAGGATTTCGCCCCACGGGCGATGGGGTAGATGCCACGGGCTCTGCCCGTGGGGCTCCACATTAGAAGGGACGTGAAGGAAGCGCGAGACTTTGTGAAGAAGATGTTTCCGCGAGAAAGATTGAAGCGAAAGTAAGATCACGAGCGGATACTCAACTCGTTGACGGGCTCGTCATCGACGGCGGGAAGAGCAAAGGCATCGAGGATGAGAAGGGCATCGCCTGGCGGAAAGAGTTGCTTCGGAAGATTGGCTACAAGCTGTAACGGCCGAGCGATCAGCCGCGCCGGGCATGAGTTTTGTGAGTGCGAGGGGAGGCGGAGGAACGCGCCACGTGGCGCGGCGGCGTATCGCGTTGGTAGCCGGCATGGCTGACTTTCTGGTTGTACACTTTACCGAATGCTCTACTTTTTGCGGCAATTCAACCGGAACGAAACGATCAGCAGAATAGAGATAGTCCTCACCGCTTTCGTCGATCACGCGAAGAAAATCGTCTTCAGCGGCTCGTTCATCTGGCAGAACTTGGTAGATCTTGTGAAGCTCAAGCGAGGCCGGATAGTCGGAGTTATTTATACACACGACAAACAGTTTCCCATTAGCTTTCGTTCGTCTCATCGTCCTAATCCAGGTAACGTTTCCACCGAATTTCTTTCTTGCCTACACCATGTGGCGGAGACTTGGTGCCAGACTTTTTTTGATTCACGCGGAGCATCGCCTTATCTCAACAGCTGTATGGCCTCCTCGCTTGTGAGGACTTGAAAGGGTGACGCAAGCAACTCCATTAGAAAATGACGGTTCTCAGAAACGAAATAGTGAATCTTTGCGGCTTCAAGATGAGCCGCGATCACGGCATCACCTTTCTTCGCACCCTGCTGCTCCCAGCGGGCGATACGTTCCGCCGGCGCCGGGACATAATCCCACGTCACAGTCTTGGCTCGGACCAGCGCGCGTAAGACGCCACGCATTTCATCGTTGGTCAGGTTGCGCTGTAACTCGACAAAGATTTGTAGTGGGATGTATACATGCAGGTCACTCAGCTTGTCGAAGAGAAGTGTTTCGCAGGCAGGATAGGCGGCTTCTTTACGGAGGGCGAAGACGAACACATTTGTGTCCAGCGCCACAGAATCGCTACGGATAGAGTTCACGGACTATCTGCTCCCGCAGCGTGCGCAACTCTTGCAGTACACCGTCGGCCGACTGGTCCAGTTTGCCCTCGCCGGTAAGGCGCGCGCGATATTGCTCGGAGACACGCTCAAAAAGCTCCCGCACGGTCGCATGGGCGTCCAACCCTTCGGCAACCAGCGCGTTCAGGAGATCTTCGAGTCGCCGCCGTTCCTCGACCGCCGTGCGTGCCACACGTTCGTAAATATCCTTCGGCAGGCTCAGCGTCACCTGCACCGTCTGCTCAGCGCTGCTCATGAGCTTCTCCTTTAATTTTCAGTATAGTCCCACCTATGTCGACGTTCGTTCGCACCTGAGTTAATTATTCTCCGGGTTTTCTCTAACAAGTCAATCAAAAGTTGGTGCCGGGCTTTTGTTGTTTGCTTTTAGTGGAAAGCATTCGACCAACATCAACTTATCAAAGCCTGGCACGGTTCCTGAGAAAGTTTCCTTTGCGCTGGTTAGGCGTACATGTTCGATCAAAAGCATATGGACGGGTCTTCCGAAATGGTCTTGAAATGCTGAAGGGCTGTATCAACGAACTTCTGGTGTCGTTCAGTGACCTTTGTCTTGACACAATCGGTCCCTGAGATCTTTTCGATTGTTTCCAGGTCTCGCGAGTACTGGTGGAAAACTAGCTCGGTGAGTTGGAGACAAACATAGGCAGCAAGCAAAGAGAAATATATCTCCCCTTTGCGAACGTGTTCCTTGCCAGCTCGTATCAGTCCAAAAAACTGAAGTTTCGGTTCTTCGTCAGATAGGAGCATTGAGGGAGAACTATTCAAGGGGCTGGTGTGAACATGCAAGTTCGACAGGAACCCATACATTTTGCCGACTGGCTCGATAGCTTTCTTAAGGTTTTTAATGCTGTCGGCCGAGTCAAACTTCTTCCCAGTCCTCCAGATAGTAAAGCGTGTGTCGTTGTGAACAATGTCCCAAGCGGAAGCAAAACCTTCAAGGGCGCTGCGAAAGAGGACGGGAGGCTCCCACATATACCCGTTGAGCGCTAATTCAAAAGCGGCCATCAACGTGTTAGCACCCTTTGTCATGAGCCCATATGCAACTTGCTTGGGCACATTCTCGTCATGTGTCTGATTGAGACTTTCATAGTTCTGCAGAGTCTCGATCATTTTCGCGATGAGAATCCCGAATTCCTCAACCTCGTCCTCGAAATGCTTGGTAAGCCGTGCTTTAGATTCAGGAGCGAGGTCGTACAAGTATTTGAGTACGGTCTCTTTCATGTGGCGCCTTTGCGTTGTACGCCTATCGCTAAGCTGAGCCGGCGGTTTTAGCGATCGGTCCGAACCGAAAAGTTAGATACCAAGGCATACCATTGTCAAAACCTATTGTTTTTTTCCGTCCTTACTATAAGCGAACTGGCACTTAGCATGCATGACTGACCCGAGTGCATGATGCCCCTCCGGCCCCCAGTGTGACTGCCTCGTGAAAACCCCGAAAGCAAGTTTAGGGAATAAGGAATAAACCCAAACGCCGGTCCCGAAGTTGTGAACTGCTGTTATCTGTCCCGCAGAGAAATGGACGATGGGATGTTGTTCTGCTTTTGTGGGATGCTGCATAGCTTTCGGAATACCCTTTGTATCTCCCCAAATCACAGTTAACTGGTCGGGAGTTCCGCCGTCAATAATGAATACAGGGTTCACGCCTGTAAATGAATCTGTGCGCTCTTCAAGCTTGGTCTTTTCCGTCCCGAAGATTCCTTGGCCATAATCCACCCGTCTACCTCTAGGCTGTTCACAGGTAACTGTAAGTAGAGGTTCTGACCATGCCAACTGTGCCGCCAAAAGCGATGAGAGTATGATCGCCTCAAACAAAAACAAAAGTTTCATAAGATTACTCCATCAATGGAATAGGTATCTAACGCTCAAGGCTGAGAAGCGAAGGCATGCGAGCGCAAGCGAGCTAGCCGCACGTCCTTCTCAAGCCGCAAGTTAGACGTGTCGTCTACGGAGCCGCAAGAGTGACTCATGACTTCTTTCGTAGAATTGATTTCGGTCATTTTGTTTCCATCCCACGTAAAAAAGCGCGTTTTCAGCCAGTCCGGTATGGTGCCATCGTAGCGTTTCACAAGGTCAGCATCGATCGGATCTGTGATCAAAAGCTTGCTGCTCAGCCGGAAACAGACGCCTTCGCTAGTAGGAAAAGAAAGTGGAAAAAAGACCCGCCCGTTTTTCGCATCCACAAGCGCCAGTGTTTGGCAGTTTGTGCCGCAGTGCCACATCACTACTGTAAAGCTGCCCGCGAAGTTAGGACCTTTCGCGGCACCTTGAGTTAGCCGGGTTCGGAACCTTGGAGCACCCGGATCACTACGCAAATCAACCCGCGCTGGCTTTCCTCTGAATATTTCCGTCGTAGGAAAATCGTCGAACACCGGAAGCCATGTTCCGGGAGCCCATAATTGAAGGAGAAATAGCAACGAGATCATACATCAAGCCGCTTGGTTCCTGGTATTCTACGTCTAACCAATGAGTATACTGACCAGCGATATTGGTTTCACTGAATTCACGGCAACACGAAATTTACTCCTTCAATCAACAATTTGTCAATTATTCTTTTTCGCAGGTATAACCAATATTCTCGGGCCGTATATTATCAATATACCTACATTGCTCCGGTGCGCTCTCAATCCATCCGCAGGACTTCGAACTCCTTTGCCACCTCGATTTAACACATGTGCGTAGATCTCATGGTGGTTCTTAACATCCGGTGCCAAGCGAGTTGCTCTCTACCGACCACCCCAAAAACTCCAGCGGGTAGGGTTTGCGGCGAAAATGTTTATTCGCTTCTTCGACACCAGCAGCGCGAAAATTGTTGTGCTTTACAAGACAAGATTCTTATTAGGTGCGGGAAAGTAGAATACCCCGATGCTCTGGACCTCTGGGCTCGTCGCGTCGATGTGGTACGATACCGATAACCATCTTCGTTGGAGTTCATATGAAACACGAAAGCGACTCAAAATCCGCTTCTCCGGCTGAGAACGGCGCTCGCCGTCGCGTCCTCATCGTTGGCGGCGTGGCGGGGGGCGCGTCCTGCGCGGCGCGACTGAGGCGGCTTGACGAGTCCGTTGAGATCGTCATGTTCGACCGCGGTCCTTACGTCTCATTCGCCAACTGCGGCCTGCCGTATTACGTCGGCAACGTGATATCCGACGAGCGCAGGCTGCTGGTGGCGTCACGCGAGTTGTTCCACCAGCGCTTCAACGTCGAGGTCTACACGGACACGGAAGTGACCGCCGTCGATCGCAGCGCGCGCACGATCGTGGCGCGCGACCTGCGCACCGGCGACAGCCGGACGGAGCGCTATGACGTATTGGTGCTGTCGCCAGGCGCGGCGCCGATACGGCCGCCACTACCGGGGGTGGATTCCCCCGGGGTTTTCGCGGTGCGCACGATTCCCGATTCGCGCCGCATCCGTTCCTGGATCAGCGATCATAACGCCAAGCACGCCGTGGTTGTCGGCGGCGGATTCATCGGCTTGGAGATGGTCGAAAACTTGATTCACCGCGAGCTTTCGGTGACGATTTTGGAAAAGTTGCCGCAAGTCATGCCGCCCTTGGATGCCGAAATGGCGGTGCCGCTCATGGAGCACCTCGTCGCCAAGGGCGTACAACTTCATTTGGGCGACGGGCTGGCAGGCATCGAAGAGCGCGCCGGCGGCGGATTGGTCGTCCTCGCCGAAAGCGGCGCGCGCCTGCCCGCAGATCTCGTCATCCTGGCCATCGGCGTGCGGCCCGAGACCGGGCTTGCCAAAGATTGCGGCCTCAAACTTGGGCCGCGCGGCGGCATCGCCGTCGATGCGCAGATGCGCACTTCGGACCCGGACATCTGGGCGGTCGGGGACGTCGTCGAAGTGCAAGACGTGCTCACGGGACAAGAAACGGTGCTGCCGCTGGCCGGACCGGCGAATCGCCAAGGACGCGTTGCCGCCGAGTCGATCGCCGGACGGGGGACGCGTTTCCGCGGCGTGCAGGCGACCGCGGTGGTCGGCGTGCTTGGTTTGACCGTGGCTTCGACCGGCGCGAGCGAAAAAGGACTGCGGCGCGCCGGCGCCGTGGGCTTCGAGAAAGTGTACCTCCATCCGGGTCAACACGCGGGCTACTATCCCGGGGCGAGCCCGATTCATTTGAAGCTCTTATTCTCCGTGCCCGACGGGCGGATTCTCGGCGCCCAGGCGGTGGGACTCGAAGGCGTGGACAAGCGCGTTGATGTAATAGCCACCGCGATTCAGTTCAACGGCACGGTGCACGATCTCGCCGAGGCTGAGCTATGCTACGCGCCGCAGTTCGGTGCCGCGAAGGACCCGGTCAACCTCGCCGGCATGCTCGCCCAGAACGTTCTCAACGGCGACATGCCCGTGGCCGATTGGCTCGGGCTCGACCGCGCCGGCGCGTTGTTGCTCGACGTGCGCGAACCCGAGGAGTTCGCTGCGGGGCATTTACCCAACGCTATCAACCTGCCGCTCTCGGAGCTGCGCTCCCGTTATCTCGAGCTGCCGAACGATCGCGAAATTTGGCTGTGCTGCGCCGTCGGGCAGCGCGCCTATTACGCCACTCGGTTCCTGTCGCAGCATGGCTATCGATGCGCGAATCTTTCCGGAGGCTATACGACCTACAAGGCGCTCAAGGCGGCGGGCTTGGCGCCTTGAGCGTGCCCCCAACCGATGGCGAACGGCCGGCGACGGTCAGATCGCACGGAGGGGGATCGCCTGGCGCAATGATCTCCTGCGCGCGTTCGGGTACAAGCTGTAACGTTTTGGGTGAGAGGGACGGTTCGCCGCGTCATTCTCGACGCTAGGGGTTAGACCCCGTTTCAATCATGCCGCAATCTTGCGCAATATCGCTGGATGCAGCTCTGCGACTTTGATTAGGGTCTTCGCCGCAGCATTCGGTTCACGGCGCCCCTGCTCCCAGTCTTGCAGCGTGCGAACGGAAACGCCAAGTAACGCTGCGAATTTGGCCTGAGACAAACCGGACTTCTCACGGGCACGCACAAGTGGGTATGAGCCAGTAGTATAGCGCCGCCCGACTCGGCCCGCCTTGATGTCTCGAATACCTTGAAGAATCTCTTGACCGATATTGCGACTCTTTTCCCACTTCGCCAACTGCTTTTCAGTCATCTTTCGCATCGTCAATGGCCTCCTTCATTTGCCTGAGAAGATGCGCGGCTATGGTTTCGCGCATATTCTTTCCGTAGACGGTAAGCATCCATATTTGGCCGCGCGCACGCAAAGTTACCCGCATTAGGCGGCGACAAATGCTGGTCGGCCTATCTCCTAAGACGGCTCCACCAATGAAATCCGAATCGGTTGCAATATCCGCCAGCTACGCCGACTTGTCAACATTCTGCTGGCCGCGAAGCAACGATTAACCTAAAAACTCCAGCTCGTGTCCTTTGCGGCGAAAATATTTTTTCGTTTCTTCGAACCCCAGCAGCAGAGCTGTGCCGTGGAAGGCGAAGAGGTAAACATGCCAGGGAACCGGGGCGAAGTAGTAAATGTCGGCGAGCGGGGTGTAAAAGAATAGGTAGCAGAGCCCTAACTCGAAGAGAATGCCAATATCGATGAGAGGGTTGGAGACCAGGTTGAAGATTACATAGTGACGCTCCAGAAAGCGCGCGAGCCGCTTGGCCAGTGGCGCGATGACGGGCCGTTCGATTTTTACCAGCAGTTGCGTGAGTATCATCCAGGCAAACTTGATCGGTAGAAGGAGAAGACTTCCGGCCAATGCGACGAAGGCCTGTACGCCGGCGACTTCGGCTGCGCCCTTGATGTGGTAGTCAATTCTGACGCGCGTCGTGTATCGGGGAGCCCGCCAGTTCGAAATCGCTTCCAGCGCCTCGCGGCGATGCGTGGGGTTGAGAAAATGCACCGAGAACAGAGAGCTTTTCGAGGACCGCTTGCACAGCACGTTGGCGATTTGCGTGGTGACCGTCGGAAAAAAGTAAGCGGTCAACGTCTGCAGATAGGCGTAGGAGGCTTCATCGAACTTGAGACCCGGCGGGGACGGCGGCATGGATGATAAACTCCCGCCCGGCTGCCATGCGCCGAGAATCCAGCCCATATAGTAGTAGGTGGCGTAGCAACTCAGAGCGAGCAGACTGCCTTGAACGAAGTAAGAGCGCAGGATTAACTTGAGCGAGAGCAGCCGTTCGTCGCGGCGGCGCGGCGGGCGCTCCATGATGCCTTCTTCGGGCGGCTCGATGCCGAGCCCCATGGCGGGAATCAGATCCGTGCCGACGTCCACGGCCAAAACGCCCATGACGGTCATCGCCAGCGGCATGCCCGGAAACATGATCCAAAAAATATACGGATACATCTCCTGCGGATTGCTGTTCAGGACATAGGCGGCGAAGCGCTTGATGTTGTCGAAGATGGCGCGTCCTTCCTCGATGGCGGCGACGATGGAGCCGAAGTTGTCGTCGGTCAAAATCATATGCGCGGCTTCCTTGGCCACGTCGTTGCCGCGCAGACCCATGGCGATGCCGATGTCGGCTTTTTTCAAAGCATGCGCGTCGTTGACGCCGTCGCCGGTGACGGCGACGATCTCGCCCATTTCTTTGAGCAGAGAGACAACGCGCAGCTTGTGCTCCGGAGCGACCCGGGCAAAAATCGTCTCTCCATCTTTCAGGATCGCGCGTAGTTCCGCGTCATCCATTTCGGAAATATCGGCGCCGGTAAACGCTCGAACCGCAGAACCTTGTCCTAAGCCGATTTGGCGGCCGATGCTGGCGGCGGTTAAAGCGTAATCCCCGGTGATCATGATCACCCGGATGCCCGCGCTGTGGCAGGCGCTGATGGCCGGCCGGACTTCCGGCCGCACCGGATCGGATAGCGCTACCAAGCCGAGATATATTAGATGCGTCTCCATCTCCGTTGTGGAGTATGGGTCGGCGTTCAAGTGTGCGCCGTCGCGATAAGCCAAGGCGAGGACGCGCAATCCGCGGCCGGCCATGGCGTCGTTCTCTTCGAGAATGCGCTTGCGATCCGACTCGGTAAGCGGACGAGCTTCTTCCTCGCGGTAAATGCGGTCGCACTGGGCAAGCATTTCCACAGGGGCGCCTTTTACATAGATGACCGGCGCGACTTGGTGCGGCGGCTTGACCAGCACGCTCATGCGCTTGCGGATCGACTCGAAAGGATTCAAGTGGAGGCGCTGATGCGTGCCGCGGATGCCGGCCTTTTCCGCCAGACAGACCAGCGCCCCTTCCGTGGGGTCGCCGATGACGCGGTAGTCGGCGCCGCCTTTTTCCAGCTTGGCGTTGTTACAAATGAAAGCGCATTCGAGCAGACGATGGAGCGCGCTCCAGCGGGAGATCGCGTCGAGTGAAAGCGGCTTGTTCTCCAGAGTGAAATCCCCTTGGGGCCGATAGCCCACCCCGGAGACCTCGATGACTTTGCCGTCGACCGCGACTTCGGTCGCCATCATTAGATTTTGCGTCAGCGTGCCGGTCTTGTCGCAGCAGATGACGGTCGTGCATCCCAGCGTTTCGACCGCAGGCAGGCTTTTCACCAACGCGTGCCGTTTCGCCATGCGCTGGACGCCCATGGCCAGAGAGAGCGTCACGGTCGGCAGCAGCCCTTCGGGCACGTTGGCAACAAACAGGCCGATGAAGAATACGAACGCTTCAAGAAAAGTGAGTCCCGCGACCAACCAACCGAGCAGCAGAAATGCCAGGCCCAAGCTTCCGGCCAGGGCCGTAATGGCGTACACCGTGGCGCGCAACTGTTTTTGCAGCGGGCTCTGCTCGACTTGGATTTCTTGGGTTAGGTTGGCGATCTTGCCGATCTCGGAGTTCATGCCGGTGCCGAAAACCACGGCGCGCGCCCGGCCGCGCAGCAACGCAGTGCCGGCGAACAGAATGTTGGGCAGCTCGATCCAAAGAAATTTTCCCGAGATCAGCACCGGCTGGTCGGACTTATAGCGGCGCGCCGGTGACGATTCGCCTGTGAGCGACGAATTGTCGACTTCGACTTCGAAAGCTTCGGTCAAGCGCGCGTCCGCTGGAACCAGATCGCCTTCTTCAAGGACGATCACATCACCGGGTACCAACTCGCTGGCGTCAATCTCCAGCAGCGTGGCGTTACGGATGACACGAGACTTCTGCGCGATAAGTTGCTGCAGCATCTCCAGCGCGCGGTCCGATTTATATTCCTGGAGAAAGGCGAAAAGACCATTGACGACGATGACTGTCAGGATCGCGATGCCCAGTTGTGGCAGATCGACGCCGGGAACGAAGCAAAGCAGCGCCGCGATCCAGAGCAAAATCGCGAAGAAGCTGAAAAGATTCTTTACCAGCTTCACATGCCAGGGAATGCCCCGGGCGCGTCGCAGCAGATTTGCGCCGTAATGTCCGAGACGGTTGCGGGCTTCTTCAGCACTCAGGCCGTTGGCGAGATCGGTTTGCAGCTCGAAGCCGATTTGCTCCTGTGTCAGATTCAGATAGGTGGGCAGCGCCGACTGTTGCTCGGCGCGCGCGATCGCGCGGATGACGCGCTCGGCGCCGCGCTGCGCAAGCAGCTCGACGCGGAGCGCCGGCAGCAGCGAACCGATGCGCTGCAGCAGTTGCAAATGCTGCGCGGCCTGCTCCGCCGGGGTGGCGAGCACGAGGATGATTTTCACGAGATGATCGTTTAGAGCGATGCCTTGCGGCGAAAGGCCGAGGATCAGCTCCGGCGCGGCAAGACCGTCGACGCGAAGATGCGGCACCGCGATCCCGTCGCCGATGTAACTGAAACGCTCTTCGTCATGATTGCCGATTTTCTCGCGCAGTTGGTTTGCCAGTTCGGGAATGGAGGATTTTCCGCAAAGCGTTTCGATGGCCTGGGGAAAGCTGCCTTGCAGTCCGAAAACAACCTTCGCGGGGTGGAGCAGCTCCGCGATCATGACGGTCCTCGGTGCGGCGCATTGGCAACGGGCGGCCGCCGTTGCAGGGTGCGGGCGATCGAATGCAGTAAGGTGGCGGCGACTACTACGATGAAAACGGCGATCTGGGCGCTGAATGATTTGCCCAGGGTCCCGCCGATGATCAGAACCGTGGCGAGGAGGGCCAGGTGCTTGGCGAGCCTGGCGAGAATCGGAGCGACGGCGCAAGCACGCCACGGGGGCGAAGCGGAATTTGAGCCGCCGGCAATGGGTTGCAGGCTCCGTTGGTCGCGCGGCATCGGCAGCGGTTCCATCCCATCGGGATCCCTATCCCGGACGATGCACCGCTGAGGCGCGGAGGACGCGGAGGGGGAATTGATTCTAGCTCTGCGAACTCTGTGTCTCCGTGGTGAGTAGGGTTCCGATGGTCTGTGGTTGTTCGTTCTCGTATCGTGAATTATCCAGGCTGTCTTTATCCCGCCAGTCTTTCGACGTATCGCAAAATATCGGTGGTCGTTACCAAACCGACCAGTCCGCCGTCGCTCACCACCGGCACACAGCCGATCTTCTTTTCCGCCATCAGATGAACGGCTTCCTTGATCTTCGTGTCCGGCGCCACTGTGATGACCTTTTTCTTCATCACGTCCTTAATCAACACGGTTTTCAGTAGCGCGGACTTGCTTTTTTGCTTGAGCCCGAAGATCTGGTTGGCGGCGGCCCCCATGAGATCCCTTTCGCTGAGCAACCCTACCAGCCTGCTGTTTTCCACCACGGGAATGTGACGGATCCTTCCCAGCGCGATCACGTCATTGGCCAAGTCCAGCGTATCCTCCGGCTTCAGACTCACCGGCGAACCCATCATGATTTCCCGCACAACGTCCTGCTTGCCGTTCTTCATAGACTTTTCTCCTTCCGCCCTGGCTCTTAACCGTCTGTCGTGCCGTTCTCAGACATGACTTGAGCGAAGTCTATGCCAACCCAGATAGCCGGTTTTCCGTTGAAAAATTGGCGTTTACAAACTCGGCGCTTGGGATCGCTTTGCATGTTTGAGAAAATTTTATTGCGATTGGTCAACCCTGCGATGAAAGAAGTGTCTTAAACACCGAAGTCTAATTTTCAAGTCGGTGGCGGTAAATCAGGTAATAGACCAGCGCAACCATAAGGCCGCCGCCGGTGATCAGTACCGTGGCGAGGAGCGCCAGATGCTTGGCGAGCTTGGCGAGAATCGAAGCGACGGCGCAAGCGCCCCACCATGGCGGACTCGGATTCGGGCCGCCGGCAAATGGCCGCTCGCTCCACATCGGGACCGTGGGCTGATCATCTCTGTAGTGTCGCCAGGTACTCGGCGATGACCTTCGCCTTTAGGAGCGCGGTGAGCTCGGTGTACTTTTTTTTCTCCACATCTTTTCGGAACACCTCGCCCCACACCGGCATTTGGCGATCGCCATGGGCACGGACCACGCGGCTCCCATCGATCGCCGCCATGACATCGCTCAGGGGATAAATCCCTTTGTGGTGTTTTTTCAAAAGGCTCAGGTCGGGGACTTTTAGCTTCAGGTAAGGTGAGACGGTACCGTTTCCTCGGCCGTCAATCCCGTGGCAGGAGCTGCAATACTGCAAATAGAGCTTTTGACCTTGATCTGTCTCCGCGCTCCAAGCCGGCGTGCAAAAACACCACAGCGCTATCATTGCCGCCGAACAAATCGAAATGCTTCGTCTCATTTTCGCTCCTTCCGTGGAAACTCGTCGACCGCACACCCCGCTGAGATGAGCTTAACGCAAATTAGATGCCCCGGTGGAATCGTATTAGTGCGCGCTAGGATAGAAGGGTCAGCCGGGGTTTTTCTTCGCAGCCTTGCAATGGCGGCTGTTATTTTTTTGCAGCGGCGCGAAAGCCCGTGACCCTCGCTGCTTTGGTGCGGGATAAATGTTTGATTCTCTTGCCCTAGCCATGCCGATACTCTTACCGATGACTGGCATTGATCCTGCGTCTCTTAGAACAGTGAAAACCACAGGAGGGACGAGTCATGGCAGACGAGAAAGATCGCTTCGGCGAGACCATGAGATTGATGGAACGGGCGCAAGAGGACATCTATTTTTCCAAGCGAGACCAGGAGCTGATCGCAAAGCTTAAGGGCAAACTGCAGGCGGTCGGCAAACAAGAATCGAAATTGAGCTGTCTCAAGTGCCCCGGCGAGATGGAGACCTACAGCTTCGAAGGATTCATTCTGGACCGCTGCCGAAGTTGCGGCGGCATCTGGATGGATAAAGGTGAACTCGAAGGGGTGATCAGAAAAATCACCCGGGGCCCCCTGGGCGCATGGCTCGACAAGCTGGCGGCCAAAGAGGAAGTGAAAGCTAAAGAAGGCGTGACAACATGAAAGCCGCCGCCAAGAAATACAACACGACGTACAAAAAGAAAATTGACGTTCACCGGGACACGTTCCTGCCCCGGATGTCTCCCAAAGAGATCATCCAGTGCAGCGGATGCGGCGCCTTTTATCACCGGCGTCACTGGACGCTGGTGTCTCCGGCCGGCTTTAATCCCCCGGTGCATCTCCACCCTATTTATTGCCCGGCCTGTAGGAAAATCAAAGCGCGATGTGCCTCAGGGGAAGTGCATCTGTTGGGCGTGGCAGACGGAGATCGAGGCGAGATTCTGCGAATCCTGCGAAACGAGGAACGGCGGGCGCGGGAGAAGAATCCGTTGGAAAAGATCATGCGGTTGGAGGGGACCAGCGAGGGCTGGAAGGTCGAAACGACCACTGAGAAGCTGGCGCAGCGGCTCGGGCGCGCGCTTGGCAAGGCGCGGGGAGGCAAGGTCGCGTACCGGTGGTCGCACAATAATAAATTCTTGAGAGTCCTCTGGCACAATGAAGCGGCGGGTCAGGTTGATCGAGGATAGAGCTGAACCGGCGGATCAGACCGAACTCCTACCGCGATTCGTATGGGGGGTGGAACCGGAGATCGCCATGGACAATAAAATCCAGCAGGTGGTGGCGCTGGAGGGACCCCGCACGCCGCTTTTCCTACCGATCCCGATGCAAAGCGCCAAGGAATACAGCGATGAGACCGCCCGGGTCATCGACGCTGAAGTGAAGCAGATCCTTGAACAGGCCCATGACAAGGTGAGAGAAATCCTGGCGTCGCACCGGCCCGCCCTGGAAGAACTGGCGAGCCTGCTGCTAAAAAAGGAAGTCGTCGAAAGGCCCGAGCTCCAGGCGATTCTGAAAGTCAGAAGCATCGATCGGGCCAAGGAGCGAAAGAAAGCTCCCGAAGTAAAGGAAAGCGAACAGGCTCAAACGAACCGACCTAAGGATAAGCGCTTACTCCTTGCCGAGAATTCCGAAATCAAGGCCGGCCGCTGGATAGGCTGGAGAAAGTGATGCACGCAAAGGAAACGCCGGCGCAGAGGTAGGAGGGGTGGGAATCGGGATTACTTGCTCAAGTCTTTAATAGGTCAACCTCTGCGCTAGTCCCGGTGGCGATATTCTCGACGATCAACTTGCCGGCTTCCCGGCCGCGCAATTGTTCGTTGGCGTTCAACAACTCAATGCCATAGACCGTCCCATCTGGCGCGAGGTCAACGTTGAGCGATTCGCTGACGTGGACCGTCTCAACTTGAGCTGTTTTCTCTTGCAAGTGAAAATAAGCGATATTGTGTCTAGGGTCGTAGGTCAGTCTCATCGGAACCTCCCTCTAAAAGAATCGGATGACAAGCGTGATGGCCAGCCAGTCTTCCCCTTCTTTAACAGCATACACTTCCACCTGCTTGGTAGCGTAACTCTTTCCTTTCCAGACCTGACCGAAGGCGAAATTTCTCCTAAAACCTGTGCGTCCAAACTTTGCTGGAAAGGTTTCACCCGTCTCGACGGTAACGATCACTTCGGCTTCGGTTGCCCCTCTTTCGTTCAACCGTTCTTTGGCGTGTGGATGCAATCGAACACTCATCCCAGTTTACCACGACACGTGCCATAGCAGACATGGACTATCAGCTAACATAAACGAATGTTACTTGGGAAGAAAGGGGATTGCGCCGGGTGTGCGACAAATTTGTGGGTGGCAAGAACCAACCAACTGCAGGAGCCTCCCAGGTTTCTTCTTATGTCTGAATGTTAATCAAGCAGTCAGATAATGCCGCGACACGACGGAACGGCAAATTTCTACCCATAAATTTGTCGCACACCCGATTGCGCCAAGAAAACTTGGGAAAGGGGGAAGAGATGTAGAAAACAACTCGGAAACCTTTCGGTGAAACCTTGCAGGTAAACAAGCCTGCCCGGGAGAACTTAACCCGCTCCCGGAAGCGAGTCTTGCGCGGCAGTGGGGTAACCCACGCTGCGAAGCGTAGACAGCGAGTGCCCAGGCCCGGCTAATGAGCTTCGAAAGTTTCGTTGTGTGGGCCTTCGTCGTTCCCCTCACGGGGGCCATGCGGCGCGCATCGCTAGGGTGAGGAGCGAGCCGTCACGCCGGAGTCGAAGAACCGGGCATAGGCACAATTGAGGTTTCCCAGGAACTTGGGAGAGGCTGGCGTCTCCACGGGATCAAGTCGGTTTTTGGGAGTGGCCGAACACAAAGGACTCCTGGCCCGCCGTGGTTGCGTTTGGACACGGCGGGAGCGAACTTCAAGACGCACCGCGTGGTAGCGCCAAGCGAAGGAAACGAAGCGCGGCGCGAAGGACGGCAGCAAGTCGTAGCGCCTTGATAGTACCAGAGAAAGGCGGGAACGGGACCGCCCGGACCGCGTGGAGGGAAGCGAGGCGTCGGATCGTGGAACCGTTGTTGGGAAAGACAGCGAATGCATCGAAATTCGAGTACTGTCTCAACGAAACAGCAACGGGTAGCAAGCGTAGCGAGTCCATGATCTGAGGAACCGTATGCATCAAAAATGCACGTACGGGTCTGTGGGAGCCTCGGGCGGGCAACCGCCCGAGGCCACCTGGCCGCGAACCTTTTTCTTCACCAGGCCAAGCGGATCGATGTAGCGTTGCTCGACGCCTCGACGAGCATCGTGTCGGCCCTTCTTTTGGGATTTGCGTGCATCACTAACGTCGGTAGGCGTGTTGTTTGCCCGAAGGCTATGAGTTAGGTACAGTTTGGTTCGAATAGTATTGAGGTACTTCAATGCACGTTGTGAACATTGATGAAGCGAAGCGCAATCTGTCTCAATTCCTCGATCAGGTTGCTCAGGGCGAGGAAGTGGTAATCGCACGCGCGGGGAAACCTCTTGCAAAACTTGTCCCATATCAGGCGGCTACGGCGCCACGGGAGCCCGGCTATTGGAAAGGTAAAGTTCGCATCGCTGCTGATTTTGACGTGTTGCCGCCAGGCCTCGCAGCCGCTTTTCGCGGCGAGGCGCCGTGAGCCCGCTTCTAGACACGCATGCCCTGCTCTGGTGGCTGTCGGATGACCCGGCACTGCAATCTGCGGCCCGCGCGGGGCCATTCGCGAGGCGTCGGCTGTCGTCTATGTGAGCGCTGCAACGGCCTGGGAAATCAGCATCAAGAAAGCGCTGGGAAAACTCGACGCACCTGACGACCTCAAGCAGCGCTTGCCGCCAATCAATTCCAGCCATTATCGATCACTCTTGCACACGCCATAAGCGCCGGACCATTGCCACGTCATCACGATGACCCATTCGATCGAATGTTGATTGCTCAAGCCCAAACGGAGGATCTCACATTGGTTACGCATGACTCGCTCTTTCGACCCTATGGAATCCCTATTCTTTGGACCTGAGCAGACGACGTGCAGTATATTATTTGCGGGTCGCGTCTATCGGTGCAGCGAAAAAAAGACAGGTCACTCTGCTCGGGCTTTCAGATCTCGACCCTCTTGAAATTCATGGGCCAACGAGCGCTGGCCCGTGAAAACAGCCGACTGACTGCATCATATCCCGTCGGAAGAAAATCTCTGAAATGTCAACTGAGGACTCGTAGAGATTGACATTTACTGGAGTAGTTGGCTCTGACCGTTTCGAGTTGAATCCGCAGTGGCCGATTTGGAGCAAGACACTCTGTCGATTGCACCCTCGCCCAGAGGGAGGGGAAGCAATTACGGAGAGCAGTGAGATTTGCCGGTATAACCGGCCAGACCGCTTTGACCGGGTCACAAATCAAGCTTGGGATCTACCGGAGGTGCATGACTTTTTCGTCCCCAACGCTTGATTGCCTCGACGAGAAAAAAACTGATCACCCCGGCGGTGAAGCAAACCGCCAGGTCATTCGGGTGCAAGGCGGTAAAGCGGAAGAGTTTTGATAGCGACGGAATATAGAGGACCGCCGCCAGAAATCCCAAGCCTCCCCCTACGACCCACCAGAACGCCGGATTTGCCGAGCGCCAGGGGAGAAGGAGCTGGCGCGACCAGGAGCGGTTGGCGGAGATCAAACCGAGCATGCCGAGCACCAGAGTGGAAAAGGTCAGTGCCCGGGCGTCGTCGGCGCTCTGGCCGCGATAGAGCGCGACGCCAAAGACCAGCAGAACAATCGCCAGGACGGCGCCCCCCTGCAGGAGGCTGTAGAGAATATCGCGTCCGCTCAAGAGGGGCGTGTCGGGTGCGCGCGGCGGTTTTTGCATGATGTTCGCCTCCGCCGGCTCCGCTTCAAAGGCGATGGAGCAAGCCGGGTCGATAATTAGCTCCAAGAAAACGATGTGCACCGGAGTAAGCACGAGCGGCCAGTTAAGGATTAACGGCACCAGCGCGAGCCCGGCGATGGGCACATGGATGGCGAAGATGAAAGACATCGCTTTCTGCAGATTGTCGAAGATCCGCCGCCCCGAGCCAATCGCCTCCACGATGGTGGCGAAGTCGTCATCGAGCAGAACCAGCGAGGCCGCTTCCCGCGCGACGTCCGTGCCGCGTCCTCCCATCGCAATACCGATATGGGCGGCTTTCAGCGCCGGCGCGTCATTGACGCCGTCGCCGGTCATTGCCACGATCTCGCCGTTGGCTTTGAATGCCTCCACCAGATTGAGCTTTTGCTCCGGCAACACCCGGGCGAAAATATTGGTCTTGGTAATGCGGCGGCGCAACTCCCCCTCGTGCAGGGTTGCGAGTTCGGGACCGGTCAAAATGCCTCCGTTCGCCGCGAGGCCGATCGCGCGACCGACGGCCTGCGCGGTGGACGGATAGTCTCCGGTTATCATCACGACCTTGATTCCCGCCTGAGCGCATTCTTTGATTGCCGCCGGCACAGCCGGCCGCACGGGGTCGGCCAAGCCGATGAGCCCGAGAAAATCAAAATCGAAATCATGCTGAGTCGGCGGCCAGGCGTCGCCGTCGAAGCGCGCTTGGGCCACCGCCAGGACGCGCAGGCCGTCCCGCGCCATGGCATCGACTTGGGCGGAGAGCCCTTGCATCTGGTCTGAATCAAAATGACACAGGTCGGCGACGGCTTCGGGCGCTCCCTTGGTCGCGATCATGTGCTCGTCGCCTTGCGTGGTGTGCCAGACATGAGAGAGCGCGAGCAGTTCCGGAGAAATCGAGTACTCGTGAGCGAGCGTCCAATTTTCAAACCTCGCTCCATGATCGAGATAGCGGTCCCCCAGCGCTTTGAAGGCTTTCTCCATGGGATCGAAGGGGTCGGTTTCGCTGGCGAGAACCGAATAGCGCACCAGCCTGTGAAACTTCTGCGGCAGTGGCTGGTCGGTTTGACCGTCCACGTCAAAGTTGTCGGGGCCGACGCAAAGCCGCTTCACCGTCATGTGATTGAGCGTCAGCGTCCCGGTCTTATCCGCGCACAGAACGGTCGCCGAGCCGAGGGCCTCGATGGCCGCCATGCGCCGGGTCAACACCCGCTTCTGCGACATGCGCCAGGCGCCCAGGGCCAAGAAAACCGTGAGAACGACGGGAATCTCTTCCGGCAGGAGCGCCATGGCGAGCGCAACGCCGGCCAGAAAACCATTGATCCAGCTTCCTCTCGTCAGGCCGTAGAGCACCACGGCCAGGGCGCAGACCGAGAGTCCCACGGCGGCGAAATTGCGGATCAGATTGCCGGCCTTCCGTTGCAAGTAAGTCTGGTCGGTTTCCACCGATTGGAGCGCCTTGCCGATGCGTCCCATTTCCGTGCGCGCGCCCGTCGCGACCACCCGGGCGACGCCGCGTCCCTGGACCAACATGGTGCCGGCGAAGACAAAGGGCAGATCGTCGCCGCCCGGACGAGTGATCTCTTGAACGCCGTTCCAGGCGGCCTTGCGCACGGGCACGGATTCTCCGCTGAGCAACGATTCGTCCACCATCAGGTCGTTGCACGAAAGCAGCACGGCGTCCGCCGGGACCCGGTCGCCTTCGGTGATGATGAGGCAATCGTCGCGCACGACCTCCCGCCCGGCGATGCGTTTCTGCTCGCCGTCGCGGATCACCAGCGCCCGCGGGCTCGACAGATCGCGCAAGGCCTCGAGCGCCCGTTCGGTCTTTCTCTCCTGAAAGATGGTGATGCCCATGATAACTATAATCCAAAAGGCCAAGACCAATGCCTCGCGCACGTCGCCGAGGGTCAGGTAAATGACGGCGGCGATGATCAGCAAGAGGAACATCGGCTCGCGCACGACGCTCAGGGCGATATCGATGGTGCGGCGGCGCGTCGATGCATACAGCTCGTTGTAACCGTCCTGGAAGAGCCTTTCTCGGGCTACTTGCGTGGAGAGGCCGGTGGCGGTGAAAGCTGTCTCGGAGTTGTGCGGGGCGGGGGTCATGTTCGAGGATTGTCACCGATGATGGTATGACTGTCCGCATTCATTTCAGTTAAGCTTAGGTGAGTGGTTCGCGCCGGGCGCCACTCACTTTTGCCAATCGGCGCGTTTGGGGCCGGTAACATGTTCACGGTAGTGAGCCTCGCACCACCTCGACCGAACAGTCGGCTCGGGCGGCGACCGCGGAAGAGACGCTGCCGATCAAAAATCGTTCAATCCCGCTCAAACCGCGCACTCCGATAAAGATCGTATCGGCCTTCCAACTTGCGGCGGTCTCGACGAGAGTGTCGCGTGGATTGCCCTGCACGATCGCGCGGGAAACCTCGAGTCCGGTTCCCTTGAGCGCTTCCACGGCGGCATCCATCATCGGCTGCAACCACGCTCGATTGTCCGCCGCGGATTCTTTCCCTCTGTGCCAGCGCGCGAGGCCCGGAATGAGAGATGGCACCGCGACGGCGAGCCTGCCGTCCAACACGCTAATCAATCGGACCTCGCCGCCCTTAGGCCAGCGGCGCTCCGCGACCGCGTTTATAGCCCGTTCGGCATAGGGTGATCCGTCGAGACCGATCAGGAGCCGGACAGGCGCGGTGGCGACTGCCTTGCTGCGCCGCGCCACCCGGACCGAGCATTGGCAGACCGCGAGGACCTTTTGGGACACGCTGCCCAATTGTAGACGCTCCATAAAGGAATGCTCGCCGGCACCGACCACCACAAGGTCGGCGGCCCACTCTTCCGCCTTCTTGATGATCGCCCATCCCGGCCAGTCGATGGTCGTTTCCGCCCGGATCGCCCAGGACGGGAAAAACTCCCGCAGACGAGAAACCGCGCGGCCCGCGTAAATCTCGCATTCCTTCAGCGCGCGCATCGCCCGTTGCCGCATCTCCTCTCCGCGGCACAGGATCTCCTGGTCGAAGGGCGTAACTGGCGGTGAGGCGGCATCAGTCGGGGATGGATAATACCAAACATCGGCGACGCTGAATACGACGGCTTCGGCGGCTTCAGCCAGTCCTGCCCGCGGCAGATCCTCAATGGCTGCGTCAGCGCTTGCCGAGCCATCGTAGGCAATCAGCACTTTTGTTTTTCGGTTCATGGGCGTCCCTCCTTGTTGCTCACCGGACGGTTCCAAACTCGAGGGTTTTGGCCCGTCTGTCCTCTCGAACCCGCGAGCACTGTACGGACATATTGTGCACAAAGCCGCTTATCACGTCGGCCAGGTCGGGGCGGCTGATTTCCTCCAGATCGTAACGGACGCGGCAATAAGGTTTAGTAAAAGGAATGAGACGAGCCAAGTCTACCGGAGTTGCCACGACGATACTATCGCAGGGCGTCGCGTTGATGGTCGCGGCCAGGTCTTCGAGTTGGGCGGGGGAATATCCCATTGCCGGCAGGGTGTTGCCGACCCAGGGGAAGTGTTTGAAGATGTTGGCCAAGCTGCCTGTTGCGCCGGTCGCGGATCGACGATTTCGGCGGCGCCATGCTTTTGCGCCGCAATCGTTCCCGAACCATAGCTCATTTCGCCGTGCGTGAGCGT
>ORMF010887042.1_pt1 | contig 25890 bp, 21 predicted proteins | sample 1779871 | NCBI WGS metagenome assembly ORMF01 (sample SAMEA104232316, study PRJEB22302) | groundwater metagenome | biome: forest; feature: aquifer; material: groundwater | place: USA | collected 2011-08-07 | depth 5.4 m | reverse complement strand
TTCGACGAGGGATCTGCTTTTCATTTGAGGTAGCTGACGCGCACTTCTAATTGCACCCCCATGCGTTGGTCCGGTTGACTTTCTCGGCGATTAGAGATCATCATTTGGTATGAGTCAAAAACTAAGATGCGCTAAATGCGAATACCAATGGGAAGCTCCCAAGAAAGAACCGAAAGAATGTCCCAACTGCAAGAGCCGTAATTGGAAGTGGCAGCCTAAATGACCGTTTTTCGATATCAGGCGGATAATAGCCACGGCTGGATATAGATGAAAACGCATGAAAACGCTTGAGTTACTTCGCCCGGCGAACGGAAAGCGGGAATTGGTGGCGCCGGGACAATCCGGCGAACGGACGTATCAGTAATAGCATCAGCCGGCTTCCCCGGATCGAAAACAAATTTTGTTCTATCGGGGCGCGGTTCCGTGCTATAATGACTTCGTGTTTGACCGATCAGTTCGCTTGAAACATTCAAAAGTCGAGTTGCTTCCTGCCCAATTGATTCCCTCAAATGCAATGAAAGTTTCGTCAGCCAGTTCGCTGGCGGCGGATGATCAGACCGCTCGCTCCGCGGGCGTCAATTTTAAGGAGAAGAGTTAAAGATGAAAAATTTGTTTGTGGGAAATATGAGTTTCCAAACCACGGAAAGCGATTTGCGGGCTGCATTTGAGCAGTACGGAGAGATCGCTCGGATCCAGGTCATGACGGATCGCGACACGGGCCGGGCCCGCGGATTCGCGTTCGTCGAGATGGCCGACGAGCAGGCAGCGGCAGCGGCAATTGCCGGCTTGAATGGAAAAGAACTTGATGGTCGGGCTCTGAACGTCAACGAAGCCAAGCCCAAGCCGGAACGTTCCGGCGGTGGTGGCGGCGGCGGGCGCGGTGGCTACGGCGGCGGGGGCGGCGGTGGACGTCGCGACTCGCGCTGGTAATCCGGTTCGATTGACCTCAATTTATGGTTTTCAGGGGGCGAAATGTTCGCCCCCTGATTTTTCTGCCTGCTAGTGTCCCTCCAGCCCGGCTGCGTCGGGGCTTTGAGTCTTCGTGTCGAAGCCCGGGTGTTCCTCTTCCTAAGTAAAATAAACGATTCGAAGAGGCTATCCACCGTGAGCGAATTTCTCGCCGCGGGCGGGGACGTTTACCTGCCAAAAAGGTCTACGGCGAAAAGTACGTTCGCCGGGCTTTTCTACCTATTTCTTCTCCGATATGGTTGCCTCCCCGTCCAGTGATTGAAAGTGCTGTGGCCGCCAAGGAATTCAGCGTACAATGCCAGACATAAGGCGCTCCGACAGATCGCGCATTCCAAGGAGGCGGGAGCATGAATGAATGCACGCACGCGGATCAGATTCGAGCCGTGAAGCCGCACACGCAGGGGTGCGAGGAATGTTTGAAAATGGGTGATACCTGGGTCCAGCTGCGATTGTGCATGACTTGTGGTCACGTCGGTTGCTGCGATTCGTCGAAGAACAAGCATGCGACGAAACACTTCCATTCAGCCAAACATCCCATTGTCAAGTCGATTGAGCCGGGCGAAAACTGGGGCTGGTGCTATATAGACGAGGTGGAACTTGACTTTGCATAACTGGCCAAAACTTCCATTCCCGGAGTGGGAGAGCACCTGCGATACGCTTCACATGTGGACGCAGATCGTGGGTAAGACGCGCCTGGCCCTGACCCCGCGCGAGAATCATTGGTGGAACGTGCCGCTCTACGTCACGCCGCGCGGCTTGAATACTTCACCCATTCCTTTTCGGGACAAGACATTCGACGTGGAATTCGATTTTATCGCACACAAACTTTTCGCGCGGACCAGCGAAGGAGCCGAACGCAGCATTGCGCTGTTCCCCCGCTCCGTTGCGGATTTCTACGGCGAGTACATGTCCTGCCTGCGTTCGATGGAAATCGAGGTGAGCATCCATCTCACTCCCGATGAGTTCGATGATACGACTCCGTTCGATCAGGACCGGCGCCACGCATCCTACGATACTGCATACGTCGAGAGCTTCCGCAACATTCTGATCCGTTCCGACCAGGTTCTGAAAAAGTTCCGCTCGCTGTTTGTCGGGAAGTGCAGTCCGGTTCATTTCTTTTGGGGATCATTCGATCTGGCGGTAACCCGCTTCTCTGGCCGGCGCGCCGCCCAGGGAAAGGATGTAGACCCGATTACCCGTGAGGCGTACTCGCACGAAGTGATCAGTTGCGGTTTCTGGCCGGGCGATCGAAGGTTTAAGAATGCCGCTTTTTACTCGTACACCGCTCCAAGGCCCTCCGGACTCGACCAGGAGCCCGTTCGCCCGCGGGCGGCGTATTGGGACACCCAACTGGGTGAATTCATTTTGAAGTACGACGATGTGCTTGCCAGCGAGACTCCGGAGAAGGATATCCTCGATTTTTGCCAGAGTACTTACGAAGCCGGAGCGAAGCTCGCGCAGTGGGACCGGGAGGCGCTGGAACGAAAGTAGAGCCGCCATTCCGCCGCATCACCACTGTGCCGCGGCGCCCATATCCACCTGTGCGCCCGCGGGCTTCAGCCCCGTTTCTTTGGCGAGTGACGGCGTGATGTGTACCGCTCTTCCTCCCACCACCGTCATCAGGACGCGGAGCTTGCCGATGTCGCCCTCCGGGACGGTGAGGTAGTCGCGGTCGAGCACGGAGAAATCGGCCCACTTGCCCGGCTCCAGCGACCCCAGCGACTTCTCGCGCATCAGGTAAAAGGAGCCCCACGTAGTCGCAATCTTCAACGCCGTCTGGCGATCGACCTGCTGATCAGAAGCATATACTTTGCCGTCCCAGCCCTTGCGTGTGACCACCGGCGCGATGCCCGCCGAGAAAATAGTCAGCTCGGTACTCGGCAGCGCACGGTCGGTTTCCATCGAGTTGTAAATGCCGCCTTCCACCAACCGCTTCTTCGGCACCACCCAACTGGCGCCCTTTTCGCCGTAGACATCGAATACGGCGGGCGACGACTGGGCGATCTCGAAACTGTCGCCGCTGGCCACGAACCCGTAGCGTTTCAGGACCGGGATCTGGTCGGGACGCGGCCACATCACTCCGTGATCGAAGCCGTGGCGCTTGGCGCGGATCTCGTCTTCGCTCATTCCGGCAGCCTTGCTGGCATCAATAATCACCTTCATAATGTTGTCGATGTCCTGATCGCCCACCGTGTGCATATTCACGAAGCGCCCACCGGCCTTGACGTAATCGAAGAGGAGCTTCGCGTTCACCGACCCCGGCGCGTACGAGCAGAATCGCTTGCGGTTTTCCACCTGGATTTCCGGTGACTTGCTCAGCGTGGACGAGGAAACAATGTCGGCCGTGGTGCAGCCCGCCCCGGTCGAAATAATTCCTCCCCCGAACCAAAGGTAATCCGAGCCTTCGCCGACGCGGCTTCCGAGATCGGCCAGCATGAACGGGTCGGCGTAAAAATAGTCGGGACGCCAGTTCCAGGTCCACATATTCCGGATCGGCATTTGGCCTTTGCGGTCGAGATCGCGATAGACGCGGAGGTTCGCCGGATCGTAGGCGTTCGATGCGAAAGCGGTCAGCCCGTATCCGGCCCACCATTCCATTCCCAGCCGATGAACCTCCGTCAGTTCCTTGTAATGGTCCTTGAGCATCACGTCGTGAAACATCCATCGCATCGAGGCGCGAAAGGGGAAGCCGGGATTGGCTGTCCGGCTGTCCTGCCCGGTCTCCTCCGAGATGACGTTCACGTCCGGCTGCGGAAGCACCTTGCGCGCCTCCTCGAACGCTTTCTGATTCACCATGCTGCTGATGAAGACGTCGCGCAGCAGGACGGGATTGTTGGGCGCCGCCGCATCCAGTTGTTTCTTGGTGATGTGTTTGCCATCGAGCACATCGAACGCCTTTGCGTCGAGGCCGTTCCGTCCATAGCCCCCGTTGCCGCCGCCCGCGTACTCGTAGTTCTTTCCCAGGGTGAAGATGAAATAGATCCACTCGCCCGGCTTGGCCTTCGCAACCGCATCGGCGAGCGCCGCCGGGAATGCCTTCAGGTTTTCATCCGGGCTTCCCTCCAGCACGCGGACGATGGCGATGTCGTCGGGGAGCACTTTCTTCACGATCTGCGGCGACACGGCGCTCCAGTCCCAGGGGTGCTCATGGCTCAGAATAAAGCCCGGAATCACGGTCCGCCCCTTTAGGTCGATCAGCTTCGTCGCGGCGCCGGCCATGGAACGTATTTGGGCGTCCGTGCCAACGTGCTGCACCTTCCCGCCGTGAACGTGCATCGCCTGCGCGACGGTGCCCAATCGGGAGGAGAAGCCGGGATCGTCCACCGTGATGATCTTTCCGTTATAGAAAACCACGTCGTCCGGCAGTTGCTGCGCCCTAGCCGCTCCTGCCGACGCCAGGACAAGCAATCCCAGCACCAGCCAGATCGTCCCATTCTTCGGTTTCATGATCGAAAGCTCTCCTTTGGAATTTGGCATTTTGGCGTGGTCTGGACCATTTTCATCGTTGCTATATAGCAATACAGCCCAGCCCAGGAGGGGCGACCGAAGTTTCCCTCCACGCGCAGCAGGCCGCCCCGGCAGCGTGCCGTGACCACTGCGACGGCAGCAAGTATACACGTTTACCTAACAGACGGCGGCAACTTCATTTGGAGCAACCCTGGCGCGCTTGCTCGAATTGGTCGAAGAGCCGCTTTGCGCCGTTGCCGGCAAAGGTATCCAGGCGGTGCGGTTGTCCCTTCTCCATTGTGAATCGAACGTTCAATCCTTGCTTTTTCAGCATGGAGGCCTGCCGCTGAATATCGTCGGTCCAGCCGAGCTGATCGAACTCTCCGACATGCATGTTGATGCACAATTTGGAAATCGCTTGCACACGCGCAAGGGTCGCCTCGGGAAGGAATCCGGGGAAGGCGGTGATGGAGAGGAAATACTGAGGATGAAGAGCGGCGATGTGAAAGGCGCTGATGCCTCCGTTCGATATTCCGGCAATATGAAATTTCTTGTCCTGGATCTGATAATCGCCGAGAAGTTTTTCCAGGAACTCGGGGAAGATGCGCTCGCCCCCCTCGAAGAATAAGACGCCGCCGGGCGCGGCGGGAAGCACCACAATGTAACCTCGCCGTTCCGCCTCATCGCGCCAATTTCTCTTGATCGAGTTTTCGACCACGTCCATTGTCTGGGGCCCGCCGCCAAATGCGAGCACCCCGGGGTATGATTTCGCCGGATCGTAGTTGTCCGGCAGGATTACCTTGTAGTGAACAACGGTTCCGGCAATCGTCATATTCTTGTCGAGGACTTCCGCTATCAAGCACTGGCTGGCAATAATCCATACCGCCGCGGCCAGCAAGATGGTCCAGGTCGAGTGAGGTTTGGTCATCCGCCTACTCCTAAGATAGGTATTCGCTGAAATCACGCCATATCGAGATTCCTATTAGCCAAAACCATTACATCTGCCTATTCCGGTGTCAAGCGAAAACTACGGTGATTACTCACTTGACGGCGGGCCAATCGCGGCCATGTGTGGTAACTCCACAAAGGACCATTGGGTAATGAGGGGATCCAGTCTGAGCGGATAAATATCGGTCCAACCGAGGCCAACGGAAGGGTATACTTGCTACCGCGGGGAAGACATAGCGGAAATCCCAAATGTAATGAATCCCGGTTCATCACTGGCCAAGCAAGGTCCAACAGAAGATCGGGAAAACAGGGAGGGCATTATGAACCATCCATGGAAGAGGCGAGGTTTGGTGATACTGGCGGGTATCTCATTGGCGGCACTGTTGTGGGCCGGAAGAAGCAACTGGGTCGGTGTAGCGGCCGCCCAAGGACCCGGCAAGGCCGCGGAGCAGCGTCCCGTCCTGGTTTTCGACAAGGCGCCGGTTCGCGTCATCGAGGACGACAATCCTTCCTTCAATGGGATCGCGATGGATGGGGATCGCGCCGAAGTTTTTATCAGCAACAACAACAAGGCCAGCACTCCCAGCATTCTAGTCTATCCGGCGGAGTTCAAGACCACGGAAAAGGTGATGGAGCCTCGGAGAAGAATCGGAGGCCCCACGGCGCGTCTGGGGGATATTTGCGGAATAGCGGTATCGCCGCAAAACGGCGAGATCTATACGGTGCAGGGCGAGGAAACCGAGATGAAGGTGTTTCCCCTAGAGGGCAACGGGGACATGTCCGCGTCCAGATCGTTAAAGGTGGCCCATGGCTCGGCGGATATCTTCCTGGAGTCCAAGCATGACGAACTGTTTATCTCGACGGAACATATCAACAAGATCACCGTTTATCGCAGAGCTGCCCAGGGCGATGAGCAACCATTGCGGTTTATTCAAGGCCCGCATACCGAGCTGGGCGATCCGCATGGAATTTACGTGGACCCCGATTCCGATGAAATGTTTGTGACCAACTACGGCAACTGGCGCGAGACAAAGATGGAGGAAGACGTCGAGTCTCGCGCCGATGCACGAACGGAGGCCGCGCTGCCGCTGGCCCCTTCCACCGGCAAGTTCGTGCCGCCATCCATTGCGGTGTATTCCAGGACGGCTCAAGGAGATGCTGCGCCCCTGCGAGTCATCCAGGGTCCCCATACGCAGATGAATCTGCCTTTGGCGATTACACGCGACCCGCAGAGCCGCCAGATCATGGTAGCCAACAGCGGCGGCGATTCGGTTCTTTTCTTCGATGAAAAAGCAAGCGGAGATGTAGCGCCTGCGAGGGTCCTCAAGGGGCCGGCTACCCAACTGAAGGCGCCTACCGGTGTCATGTTAGATGCCAAACGCAACGAGCTGTGGGTGACCAGTTGGGAGAATCACACCACGAATGTTTTTCCCAGAACGGCTGAAGGCAATGTAGTCCCGCTCCGGTTTATTCGCAGCGCTCCCAAGGACGCCCCTCCCGCGACCTTTGGGACCCCTGGCGCAGTGGCCTGGGACCCCAAGCGCAAAGAGATTCTGGTACCGAACTGAGTGAGCCATCCGAGGATTTCTGTATTCGCCGGTTCGGCGACTGGAAACGCACTTGCTACCAGAACGATCGAAGGACAGAAAACGCTACAGGCACGCACCAACCATCAACTTGGGGTCGATAGCGTCCATGATGAGATCGTCGCTCCCAATCCGTTTGCCCAGGCGATTCTTTTCTTCCGCGGCGGCGCAAACGGCGAGGAAGCTCCGCTTCGGATCATTCAAGGCCCCAAGACGAAACTGGTTTATCTCGATAACATTGCGGTGGATGGCCCTCATGGTGAAGTTGTCGCCGCCCAAACGCTCACCGACTCGATCCTGGTATTCAGCAGAGAGCAGAGCGGTGACGTGTCGCCGATCCGGATCATCAGCGGTCCCAAGACCAAATTGGACCATCCCTGGAAAGCATCCGTGGATCCAGTGAACAATTTGATAGCGGTTACCGCCAAGAACCGCATCTTGGTTTTCAATCGCACTGACAACGGCGATGTTGCTCCGAAATGGGTGATTGAGGGACCGAAGCTCCGTGCCATGACTCCGAGGGTTTTGACGCCGGTACTTTATCCGGGGGGAAAGAAGATTTTTGTGTCGATGCGCGTCAAGAAAGGAGTCGGCACGGCCATTGGCGTCTGGAAATACGGGGATACCGGAGACGTTGAGCCGTGGGCCACGATCAAGAGTTCCCCGACCACCCGGCTGACTACACTGACCAACGGGGGCATGGCTATCAATTCCGAGGGCAAAGAAGTGATGACGTTAGCGGGCGAGGTGTACGGTTCCGAAAGAATCCTGATTTTCCGCGCGCCGGAGTTGTTCCAGTGAACGGCCTTGCGGAAAATTGAAACGAGCCAATTGCGAAAATTCGAGTCTCCGGTCTGCGCAGCGCAGCTATGCACGGCTGAAATGGTTTACAACGATCCGCCGCCAAGCATGGTTGCAAACAGCGGCAGTAGGCATACTCGGGTTGGCTGTGCCTTGAAACGGCACCGAACTCGCATCGCAAATAAACAGATTATCCACGTCATGTGACTCGAGATCGGAATTCACCACGGAGTTTTCGCGGCTTGCGCCGGCCCGGCAGGTTCCGTGCTGGTGATTCGTGGAGAAACGATCTCCGATGCCCTCATTGGGGCCAAACATTCTTCGCGGCTTCATCTGGGTGATGATCTTTCGTCCGATCTCATGTCCCTCTTGTAACGCTTCGATGATTTTGGGGTGGTTCTTTTCAACAAATTCCCGGCTGACCGACTTCAACCCGTCAAACACCGGCCGGCCCTCCACATCAATTTCACCGCGCAGCGGATTCTTGGAGAGTTCAACCCTCAGACTTCCCACATGGGTGGCGGCCGTCTTCATGAAGGCCTTATGATCTCGCCCAAACTCGGGCGCTAATGAATGCATTGCGAAGTCCAACGGGTAACTCATGGAACCTTCGCGGAACCCAAGATTCTCGCCGACCATGAGGTGATAATATCCTCTCGATCCCACTCGATCGACTGAGTACACGGCGTGCACGCCGATATCGGGATGTATGATCGGCTCATCGAAGATCGCCTCAATGTGGCGTGCACTGACGGAAGAAACCAGGTTCGCGCCAACATTGCGGTTTTCGGCAAACAGTTCGCCTTTCACCTTCTCGCGCGGGCCATACCCGGAGCGGTACAGCAAGCGGGGGGTGCCGTTGAACCCGGAACTGACAATTACCTTCTCCGCCATGGCCCGGCGCGGTTGTCCATCAATTTGATATTCGATTCCTCGGGCGACGGGGCGGCTGCCCTTCTTTTCGATGATCACCTTATCGACCTTGGCGTTGGGTATGATGCGAACGCCGTATCGTTCGGCGATCGGAATGTAGTTCACAAGCGGAGTGCTCTTCGCGTCGTACTTGCAGATGTGCCCCAGGCAGAGCCCGCAGCGGGGACAGTTCATCCTGGCGCCGCCCATCACTCCCACGTCGTATCCCAAAGCAAGGGCCGCTTCCCGAAACCGTTCTTGCCCCGGCGACCGAATCGCCTCCGGTTCAGGGTAGGGATGCCACATCTCATATAGTTCGGCCAAAGGCAGGTTGAACTTCTCCCACGTCCAGTCCACTCCCGTTTCGGCGCGCCAGTGCTCGAAATCAATCGGCGTCGGAGGGTGAGCGATCAATCCCGCATGCATGGTTGCGCCTCCCACCAGACCCGGGGTACCCCATGTCAATAGATAACGCTGGTCCTCGTAGGGCATGCCGTCGTATGTCCCCCGGCGGCTGGGAATTCCATAGCCACGCGCCGGGTCGCCCTTGTGATACGGTCCCCATTCGAACAGACCCACCTTCAGCTTCTCGCCATTTCTGGGATTCACCCCGAATTGGGCGATCCGGGCAGCCAGAACGGAACCGCCCACACCTGCTCCCACCACGATCAGATCGAAAAGTTCGTCCGGGCGAACTTGCTCCGCTTGCATGGGTGCCTCCTGCTAACATCCGGCCGCGCGCTACCTCATTCTACTCCTCACGATTTCAAAACGTGTCGCCCGTATTGCTTTCACATCGACCGGTGAATTCAACGGCGCGACGGATTCACGCCCTCGAAAAGTGCTTGGCTACGATCCGCCGCCAAGCGTAGTTACAGACCGACGCAATGGGCATCGAGGGATTCCATCTGCACTGATACGGAAGGACGCTGCCGTCCGCGATGAAAAGATTGTCGATATCGTGAGATTCAAAATCCGAGTTCACAACCGAGTTGTCGGGACTTGCTCCCGCCCGGCAACTGCTGATCCAATTCCCGCCTCCCATTTCGTCCGGAATTCCGACAGCGCCTTCCATCTTCTTAGGAGGCCCCATCTCTTGGATGATTTTTTTCGCCATCTCAATCCCTTCCCGTAGCGGCTCCAGAACCTCCGGGTGGTGCTTTTCCAAATACTTCCTGGTAACGGTATTCTGGCTGCGTTCCGGCGTTCCTTCACCGATCACGGGCACGCCGTCGGAGTTGAATTCGCAGCGGAGTTTGTTTTTCGATAGCTCGAAGCGCACGCCGCCTTCGTTCGTCGCGGCAATCTTCATATATTGTTTCAATTCACGGCCAAAGGGCGGCGACATCGAGCTGAGCGCCAAATCCTGCGGGAAGGTCCTCGAACCTCCTTTATCGCCCAGATTTTCGGCGATCAGGAGATGATGGTATCCGCGGGGACCGTATACCTTCTCCACGCCGTATGCGCCATGCACTCCAATATCTTCGTGTTTGATCGGTTCATCGAACAGCGCCCGGATGTTTCCGGGCCGGAGCGATGTGCAGACGTTCGCCCCGACGTTGCGATTCTCCGCGATCAAATCGCCTTTTACCTTATTTCTGGGGCCATATCCGGAACGGAACAGCAGTCTCGGCGTGCCGGACGCGCCGCAACTGACAATCACCTTATCGGCCCGTGCCTGATGGGTCTCGCCGTTTTGCCGGTAAACCACGCCGGTTGCGACGGGGCGGCTCCCCTTTTTTTCGAATACGATCTTTTCCACTTCGGCTTGCGGTATGAATTGAACACCCTCCCGCTCCGCGATCGGCACGTAATTCACCAGCGTGGAACTCTTGGCGTCGTACTTGCAAAGGATTCCGTTGCAGTCTCCGCACCGGACACAGTTGCGCTTGGCCTGCGCAATTTCGACCACTTCGTAGCCAAGCTGAAGCGACACCTTCTTAAACCGTTCCTGCCCCACTGTGCGAATTTGCTCGGGTTCCGGATAGGGATGAAACATCTCGTAGACTTCAGCCAACGGAAGATTGAATTTCTCCCAGCTCCAATCCACGCCCGTCTCCGCCCGCCAATGCTCAAAATCGATGGGAATGGGTGGATGGGCGATCAATCCCGCGTGGACGGCCGATCCGCCAACCATCCCCTGCGCTTCTCCGCCTCCCCAGGGTAAGGAGAAACGGGCGTCGTCGTAGGGCATGTTGGCGAATGCTCCACGATGCTCCGGGGAGCCGTAACCCGGCTTGGAATCACCCTTGAAATAGGGGCCAAATTCCAAGACGGCGACCCGCAGTTTTTCCCCGTTCCGCGGATTGACTCCAAACTGGGCAATCCGAGCGGCGACGATGCAGCCCCCCAGCCCGCCGCCCACGATAATGAGGTCGTATTCATCTTTCTGGTTTGCAGAATTTCTTTGCATCAATCCTCCGGCATTCCTTCCGTGGTGGGAAAAACTGCGCCACGGGAGTCTCGCACTGTTCCTGAAATCGTGGCGGTAGTGACTTGATCTGCCAAGGTGCCCGGCAGAATAGAGGCAAGAATCGCGAGCGGAAAACGGGCCAGCAAATGCTTCTTCACGGTTGCTCTCTTGCAATCGAGTAAGAGATAACAACCCCGCACCGCCGACCCGCCCAATCGTAAGTCGGGGCAGGATGGACTGTCAAGCGAATTCGGGTTACAGGTAGTGTCCTAATTTGACAGGCACTTCATTTCAGGCATAATGCGGTCGGGTGCTTCGGTTGATAAAGGCCCACATTGCCTCCACCGGGAAGCACCATCTTCGTAATGGAGCCCCATCGTGCCTCCTCTACCTTGGAGCATTCAACGCCCTTCCTGGCGAGTGAAGCCATCTCAGTTCTTAGATCGTCACACATCAAAAAGAGCTCGTGAGCCCCTTCCTCTGCGGGGTGGAACGCCGCTTCTGCCGGCGGCAGAGCGAAGATCAGCCAGCCATGACCAGCATCCACAGATTTGAGTCTGAGGACGTCGCGAAAGAAAGCGCGGTCCGCTTCAGCGTTCTTACTGTAGACAACTATGTGAGCTCCGGAAATCATTTGTCCTCCTGCGGGATACTCGGAATCCGGGCAGACGTCACATCTTCCCTGAAAACCTCGACAATTGAATCATAGACCAAGTTAGGAGACTACCCGGTTATACCAATTTGGTTTGCAAACTCGCGCATAGGTCAATTTATTGCGCCGCATCGGCTAAGATAAAGGTCGTCACGCGAAGCCCGGCGCGCAGTGCCGGGGCTTCATCCATCTCGATTAGGGTTTCCAATATCTTGGTATCGACGCGTTCGGTGGGCTCTTCGGTGCGGACGTTTTTCTTGCCCAGGATCTGGCCAACGCGAACGATACGGCCCCAAAACTTCTGCTCTCCAAATGCATCCGCGGTGACGTAGGCGCGCTGGCCAATGCGCAGTCTCGCGATATCGGTTTCGTCCACATCGGCCCGCACGCGCCAGCTCGCCACGTTCCCCAACGTGACGATGGGAGGCTCCCCGGTGTCTTTCACGCTCTCGCCGGACTTCGAGTACTTGCGCAATATGACGCCGTCGATCGGAGACCGGATCGAGGTTTTGTCCAGCCGCGCCTGGGCCTCGTCCACACGCGCCCGCGCCAGCCGCACGTCGGCTTCCGCGCGATCGACATCTTCCTCGCGCGCGGGATCGTTGACCAGCGCGAATCGCTGCAAAGCAGCCTGATGGCGCGCCTCGGCCACGTTGTACTCGCGCTCGGTTTGCTCGAAATCCACTCGCGACACGACTCCGCCCTGGAATAGCGCTTGGCGGCGCGACCAAAGCGAGCGGGAATTTTCCAATACGGCTTCCGCTTCCCGCGTCTCCGCCAGCGCCTGCTGACGCTCCTGCGGGCGGGCGCCATTGCGGATGCGTCGCAATTCCGCTTCCTTCAGCTCAAGCTCGGCTTGCGCCGAGGCCAGCCGGGCGCGGTAGTCGTCGTTTTCCAAAACGGCCACTATCTGTTCCCGTTGCACCCGGTCGCCTTCTTCCACCATTACGGCATGGAGCTTTCCCGAGATTTCCGAGCCGATCTTGATCTCTTCCGATAGCGGCTCTACCAGGCCCGGCGCGGCAATCGTCTCCCAATTTGTTTCAGAGGACGTGTTGGAATCCGGCGTGGTTGCTTGTGCCGATCTCTTGGAGAAAAGAGTTGCCGCGGCTCCAATCAGAATGATCGCCAGGCTGAAGTAAAGAATGATTCGTTTCATAATGGCCTCCTTGGTTGATTCTTCCGTCTTCGATGTGAATGACACGGTCGGCATAGTCGAGGATGCGGTTGTCGTGAGTCACCAGAACCACGGTGCGCTTGCGCTCCCGCGCAAGCCTCCGCATCAGCTCCATGACCATCCGCCCGCTCTGCGAATCGAGCGACCCTGTGGGTTCATCCGCCAGGATGATATTCGGCTCCCCGGCCAAGGCGCGTGCGATGGCAATCCGTTGTTTTTGTCCGCCGCTCAGGTTGGCCGGCAAGCTGCCGTATTTATCGCCAAGTCCGACTTGGTCCAGCAGTGCGGCGGCGATGTTGCGGGCATCGCTGCCGTGCATCCCTTTGAGGTTCAGGGCCAGTTCCACGTTTTCCCCCGCCGTCAAGGCAGGGAACAGATTGAAGCCCTGGAACACGAACCCGATCTGGGCGAGCCGAATCCGCGGCAGTTGTTTCTCGTTCAGGTGGGATACTTCCTGTCCCAGAATCCGGAGGCTTCCGGAACTGGCCCGCAGGATACAGCCCATGATCGACAGCAGCGTTGTTTTTCCGCTGCCGGAAGGACCCATCAAGAGCACCAACTCGCCCGGTTGCACGTCCATGTCTACGGCATCCAGGGCTCGCAGTTGGGTTGTGCCGGAAGAATAAATTTTGGTTAATTGTCGAACGGAGATTGCAGGCTGCATAGCGTCATCCTTTGAAAACCATTGCCGGGTCGAGTTTGGTGACTTTGTTAATCGACACCACGGAGGCGCTGACGCACATCAGCAGCGTCAGGCCGAACATCGCGGCCACCGCCGGGCCTGGTAACACCACGTAGATTGCACCATTCTTGGTCATCTGTGCCACCGCGAGGGCCAGCACCATACCCATCGCGTAGCCAAGCGATGCGCTGATTGCCGCCTGTTCCAGGATCACCCGATACAGATAGCCGTTGCTCGCGCCGATGGCCTTCAGCGTGCCGTATTCCCGGAGATGATCGATGGTGGCGGAATAGATGGTTTGCGCCACCACCACGATTCCCACGATGAGTCCGAGCATTGCCGCGATCAATACCGAAGTGCCCGCCCCCGTCTGGAATAGCCAGTAATTCGTGGTGCGCCGGCTGAATTCTTCGGTGGTGAACACATCCACGTCCTGGAGCCGGGAAAGGAGTCTTTGTTTGAGTGCCGGCACATCGGCATCCGCCGCCTTCACGAGCACAAACGACGTCTTGTCTACCTTGTATTTGGAATAGTTCTGCGCGTTCTTGAACGAGGTGAACACCGGCGGCATGGTCGTGAAGCTGCGTATTCCTTGCGTGAACCCCACTATACGCGCGCGGTGACCATTGATTTCCACGACTTGCCCGAGCTGGGTGACCCCAAGTTTTTTCCGATAAACCCGGTCGATGAATATGGCGTCCGGCCCTTTGAGGTCCTCTGCGTTTCCTTCGACGATATTCCACGGACCGCCCGTGCCGGTGTCGGGATTGAAGCCGATGATCATCACCCCTTCCGTTGCGCCGCTGGGAGTCTTCCAGGAACTGAACTGAACAATATATTTTTCGGCCGAGGCGACGCCGGGAGTGGCCAGTGCCTGATATCGCTTTTGTTCCGAAAAAACCATTCCTCCTTCGATATACGGAACGTTTTTCGCGCCGATCCACAGATCCGCTTGGGAGTGGTCGATGATGTCGGAGGTCGCTTTTCGGAACCCCAGAAACAATCCGGTTTGGATGGCCACCAGCACCACCGCAAATATCACACCCGTCAGTGTGATGGTCAGCCGGATTTTGTCCTGAAATAAATTGCGAACTGCCAGGGAAGCCATTGCGATTCTCCCTATTAATTAACAGTGCCCAGTTGCTTTACGTTGTTATCCATAAGGGCAAAAAAAATTACTTCTTCAGTCCTTCGATCATGCTGTCCACTACGAGTTGAATCAGCCGGTTCTTGCCAGCCCACGGGAAGTAGGGGTTGTTAATCAGCAGGGCAGTGATCCCATGAATCGCCGCCCAAATCGCCTGGCTGATGGTGTCCGGGTCGCCGGCGCGGAATTTGCCTTGTGCGATGCAGGCTTCCACGCCGCTCCGAAGCGAGTTGTAAGCCTTCCAACCCGCGGCGTCCATGTCCTGCATTTCCCCGGGCGTCGGCTCTCGATGAACCCTCAACATAAAACTGACGCGGTACTGATCCGGGTGCGCCAAGCCGAATTCGATATAAGCCATGCACCCTGCCCGCAACTGCTCCACCGGATCGCTGTATTTCCGCTCGGCCCTTTCCAGCGCTTTCAGGAGCCCCGCGAAGGTTTCCTCGCAAACCGCGCCGCAGAGTTCTTCCTTGTCCTTGAAATAGAGATAGATCGTCGTCGGCGTGTACTCGATCTTTTGCGCTACCTTGCGCATTGTGACGTTCTCGTAGCCTTCTTTGGCAAAGAGATCGCGGGCTGCGTCCAGGATTTTCCGGCGCAACGTTTGCTTATCCCGTGCTCTTCGTTCCATGACGCCCATTGCAGTTAACTCTCCTATATAAGTTAACGATGGTAAGTTTATATCCGACGTTTATTTTCTGTCAAGCATTATTTTTGAGAATTCGAGAAGAAACTTTTAACTATTTGATTCATAAGGTGAAATAGTTTTCAATGTGGCCCGTTCCGGAAACTTTGCAATAGCTTTAGCCAATCATTTCGCTGCAATTGCCCTGCGGTACATTGCGGGAAGATCGCATTCAGCGGTTCCGCCACGATGGCGCTTTGAAACAATTGCTGGTGAATTTGCCGAACGCAGTGGACAGGAACATGCGAATATTGTAATATTCATATTTACAGATGTGACTCCGCTGTTAGGACACTTTCCGAATCTAATCGGAGAAGGCAGAGAAACAGACTTGATTCGATTCTCTTTTTTAGCTTGTTTGGCCGCCTTTCTCGCCGTGGCGCCGGCGGCTTGGTTTGCGGGACGGTCAAGGCGACTGATCTGGCTTCCGGCGATCGTGCTCATGGCTGGCCTCTTTCTGGGACTTTTCGTGGCCGGCAACCAGCTCGGGAGCGCCACTTCGCTAAAGCTCGATTTTTCAAATGTCACACCGTTTGCGTTTGCTTTGGAAATCGATCGTCTTTCCGGATTCTTTCTGTTTCTAATCTGCTCTGTGGCCCTGCCCGTGATCCTGTATTCCCGGTCGTATCTGCCTCGGCACTACAGCAAAGTCGCGACCCAATGGATATGGGCGCTGGGTTCCTTGTTTCTTCTTTCGATGGTGCTAGTCGTCGTGTCCTCCACGGCTTTCAGTTTCCTGATGGGCTGGGAATTGATGACGCTCCTGTCGGCGGCCCTCATCGTGGTGGACGGCACCTCCCGGGAAAGACTTCACAACCTTTTTATTTATTTGGTGATGATGCACGCGGGAGCAGCCGCCGTAGCCGCCTCCTTTTTTGCTTTTCTTCCGATTTCACATGACCTTTACTTCTCCAGCTTTCGCGTCTCCAGATCTTTACTAACGCCTGGGGGACGCACGGCCATTTTCCTGCTTGCATTCGTTGGTTTTGGCATGAAAGCGGGGATCATCCCCCTGCACCTTTGGCTTCCGAGAGCTCACCCGATTGCTCCGACTCCCGTGTCCGCGTTGATGTCGGGTCTTATGCTGAAGACCGCTGTTTACGGTTTCGTGCGATTCAGCTTCGATTTTCTGGGCGGCGGCCCCGCATGGGCGGGTTACCTGGTGTTGATTGCCGGCGCAGTATCGGGGGTTCTGGGAGTGCTGTACGCGATTGGCGAACACGACTTGAAGCGATTACTCGCCTATCACAGTGTTGAGAACATCGGGATCATCTACATGGGCCTGGGGGCATCTCTGATCTTCCTGGCGAACCAATCCCCTGGTTGGGCGGCTCTGGCGCTTGTGGCCGCTTTGTTTCACACCCTGAACCACGCCATCTTCAAGAGCCTATTGTTCCTCGGCGCCGGGGCTATCTCCGATGCGACGCACACGTTGGATATCGACGAACTCGGCGGGCTACAGAGGCGCCTGCCCTTTACTGGAACCGCGTTTCTGATCGGCTGCGCATCGATTGTCGGCCTGCCGCTCTTTAACGGATTTGTAAGCGAGCTTCTCGCTTTCCAAAGCTTCATTGCCGGATCGACGCTGAAAGCACTGCCCGCACGAATCATCCTGCCGCTCATGGCCGGCGCCCTGGCTCTTATTGGAGGTCTCGCGGCGGCGTGTTTTGCCAAGGTCTATGGGGTCGCCTTCCTTGGGCGAGCGCGCAGCAGCGCAGCCGAGTCGGCAAGTGAGGCGCCGCAAGGGATGCTATACGGAATGGGTCTCTTGGCGGCCGCCTGCATTGGGCTGGGGATCTTCCCCATGCCCGCGTTGAAGCCTCTGATCGCGCTGGCTCAGACACTGGGCCCCATGGCCTCGATGCCCACCGAAATTGCCGGACTCCAGCACATTCTGGTTCCAACTGCTGTCGCGGTGCTTGGTCTCGCATTGTTAACAATGATCGCGAAAGGCAGGCGCAGAGTGACCGCGCCTTGGGCGTGCGGACTTCCGGGACTGACGACGCGCATGCAGTACACCTCGACCGCATTTTCTAAGCCGATTCGGTGGGTGTTCTCCACGGTATATAAGCCGGATCGAAAGCTGGAGATTTTGCCGGCCGGTCGGTCATACTTTCCGAACTCGATTTCATATAGCTCGGTGCGCACTACCTCTTATGAGGAATCTCTCTATCGGCCGATGGCGGACGCAGTGGTCGCGCTTGCCACCCGAGTGCGCCGCCTGCAGACCGGCAATATCCAGGTGTACTTGCTGTACATTTTCCTGACGCTGGTCGCTTTGCTGACGTTCGTGGGGTTGAGCAAATGACAACTTCCATCCACATCGTTCAAGCCCTGTTGATAGTGCTGGGAGCGCCGTTGTTACGCGGAATTGTGGGCAAGTTGAAGGCGCGCCTCCAGCGCCGCGAAGGGGCCAGCGTCTGGAGGCCCTACGCCGATTTGGGCAAGTTGTTTCGCAAGGAGGACCTGGTCCCGCCATTGGCCTCGCCGGTTTTCCGGGTGGCCCCGCGGATTGTTTTTTGCGCCACGACCGTCGCGTGTCTGTTGATACCGGTCTTCCAGCCATCGGCCCTGCTCGGCGGCGCCGGAGACTTTGTGCTGCTGGTTTCCTTGCTGGCTCTGGCGCGATTCTTTCTGGTGCTGGGAGCCATGGATGGCGGCGGAGCGTTTGGCGGGATGGGCGGAAGCCGCGAGGCGTTGGTGTCCGCGCTCGCCGAGGCGCCGTTTCTGCTCGGATTGACCGCTGTTGCGATTGTGTCTCGTTCGACGCAACTATCGGGTATTGTCGATTGGACCTTGCGCCAGAATTTCTTCGATGTTTCGGCGGTCCATATTCTGGCTTTCTCGGCGCTCGCCATGGTTGCGATTGCGGAAACAGGCCGCATCCCGGTTGATAATCCAACCACTCACCTGGAACTGACAATGATTCACGAGGCGATGGTGCTGGAGCACTCCGGTCCGAGCCTGGCATTCCTGGAATGGGCCAATGCCATAAAGCTCGGGCTGATCGCGTCACTGTTGATCGGTTTGTTTTTCCCGTGGGGCATGAGTTCCGAACCTACGCTCGTCTTGATGGCGCTTGCTTTAGCGGCCTATTTGGTCAAGATGCTGGCGCTGGCCTCGGTTCTGGCTGTTGTTGAGAGCAGCATTGCGAAGATGCGTATGTACGCCGTTCCCGACTTTCTTGGTGTTGCCTCGGCCACCGGCGTTCTCGCGGTGGTGTTCACCGCGTTCGGGGGGAGATAGGAAATGGATCTTGTGCAGTTCGCCGCCGGCAAGACGCTGAATTCCTCGGCGGTGTTCCTGATCGTAACGGTGCTTCTGCTGGCGGCAGCGCGGCGGGTTTCGACCAGCATTATTCTTTTCGCCTTGCAGTCGGCGATTATTACCGCCCAGGTGATGGCAACGGCCTATACGGAGAAGTCGGCCGAGGCGTGGGGAGTGGCCGCGATGGTGTTCGTCCTGAAGGTGGTGACGATTCCCTCGGCGCTTCTCTGGTTGGTGAAGCGCCTGAAGACGCCGCGCGCCATTCAGCCTTCGATCAGCAGCGCGAAAGCGGTGTTTGTTGTTGTCCTGATGATCTTCCTCGCCTATGCCGCCGCGCAGCCTTTTGCCCGCGAGTCGCGCGTTCCCGAGGGCATCCTGGCGGCTGCGATCTCGCTGATTTTGACGGGTGCATTTCTGATGGTAAGCCAGCGAAAGGCGCTGATGCAGATCGTTGGATTGCTGGTTTTGGAAAACGGGATTTTTCTGGCCGCGCTGGCAACCACCTTTGGAATGCCGCTGGTGATTGAGATCGGCGTCTTTTTCGACCTTCTCATCGGGATTCTCATCATGGGAATCTTCGCCTTTCGCATCCGGGATACCTTCGAGCACTTGGATGTGACGAAACTACGGAGGCTGCGAGGATGACGCCATGATGCTGCTTTTGCCTCTATTGATACCGATTGCAGGAGCCGCCTTCCTATTGGTCTTTGGAAGCGGCAGCCGTGCCAGACTGCTTGCTCTGGTGGCTGGCGGAGTGGAGATCGCCGCGATCCTGCGCCTGGTGATTGCGGTTTATTCCTCGGGTCCCGTGCGGTTCGGACGATACCTCCGGGTCGACGGATTGAGCTCCTTTTTTCTGCTGAACCTGGCAGTGGTTTTCGGGTTGGTCCTGGTTTACTCGTTGGACTACCTCCGCCATGTGGAAGGCGAGCGATTTTCCTCGCCCCGCTGGTTTTATGCGTTTCTGTTCTTTTTCGTTTTTACCATGGTGGGTGTCTGCCTCTCATCGAATCTCGGCCTGCTCTGGATCATGATGGAGGCAACCACGCTGGCATCGGCCTTGCTCGTCGGCTTCTACAATACCAAGGGCGCCGTGGAGGCAGGCTGGAAATACGTGATGGTCTGCACCGTGGGAATTGCCTTGGCCCTGTTCGGCACAATTGTTTTGTACCTGGCAGCCATCCAGTCCGGACTGACGGCGGACGCCGCGCTCGACTGGAACACGCTGATGGAAGCGGCCCCGCGCCTGGGAAGCGATATCGCGCTCGTGAAGCTATCGTTTGTCTTCGTCGTCGTCGGCTATGGCACCAAAGTGGGCCTGGTGCCGATGCATAGCTGGCTTCCCGACGCACATGCCGAGGCTCCTTCCCCCATCAGCGCCATGCTCTCGGCGGTGCTGCTCAACTGCGCCATGTACACCTTGCTGCGCTACGATGCCATCGTTTCGCGAGCCACGGGCACAAATTTCAGCCATTCGTTGCTGCTCGCCTTCGGGGTGCTGTCGCTCGTGACCGCTGGGTTGCTGATCGTGGTGCAGCGGGATTTGAAGCGCCTGCTGGCCTACAGCAGCATCGAGCATATGGGCATCGTGGCAATCGGCATCGGGCTGGGCGGAGGGCTGGGACTTTATGGAGCCTTGCTCCATACTTTCAACCATTCGCTCGGGAAGAGTCTCCTGTTCTTTGCCGCGGGCAACGTGCGCGAGAACTTCGGAACACTGAGGATGGACCGCATTGGAGGACTGGCGCGCAAGCTGCCGAAAACCGCGCTGGCGCTCTCGCTGGGAAGCCTGGCAATTGTCGGCCTACCGCCGTTCGGCCTTTTCGTCAGCGAATTCGCGATCCTGAGCGAAGCGTTTACACAATCGCGCGTGTGGGTCGCCAGCTTGTTCCTGATCACGCTATCGGTGGTCTTCGGCGGGATGCTGCATCACTTATCCGGAATGTTTTGTCGCGAGACAAAGCAGGCGCCCTTTGCCGCCCACATGGCGTTATCGGAGGCGGTTCCAATGGCCATCACGGTGTTGGCGCTCGCCTGGTTCGGAATGCATATTCCAGCGGGATTCAAAGAGCTGATTGATCGGGCCATTGGGGTGTTATAGAGAGAAAATGCACAGCACGGTATTGACGGAAACTATGCCTGGAAAGCACGAACAGATTCCGGTCGTAAAGCAAGGCGGCCGGGCTCGCCTGGTTACCATCTTCGGACGCCTGAACGACGAGGGACGGCGGCGCGTCCATTACATTTTTGATATTGGTAAGCCCGACTATGTTGAAAGCGAGATGGACGGCGAGCAGCCAGTTCCATCGATTGCTCTGTATGCTCCCGCCGCTTGCTGGTATGAACGCGAGATTCGCGATCAGTTCGGCATCGAGTTCACCGGAAGCCCGGATTCACGTCCGCTGCTCTTCCACCAGAACTGGCCTTCCGGCGTACACCCGCTGTTCGATTCCCGCGCGGTGATAGACACGCGGCTTGCGCAGCGTGAGGTTTCGCCGCCGGGAGAATACCGATTTCTCAAGGTGAAGGGCTCCGGCATCGTTGAAGTTGCGGTGGGACCCGTGCATGCCGGAATCATCGAGCCGGGTCACTTCCGCTTCAGCGTTATTGGCGACACGGTGCTGAACCTGGAGTTGCGTCATTTCTTTACTCATAAGGGGACGGAAAAGCTTTTCCAGGATTGCCAGGTGATGGCCGGCTCGATGCTCGCCGAATCGGTATCGGGTGACAACTGCTTTGCTCACGCTGTCGCATACTGCCACGCTGTCGAGGCTGCTTTCCGGGTCACAGTGCCTCCGCGGGCATCCGCTCTGCGGCTCATTGGATTAGAGCTCGAGCGGTTGATCGCGCATGTCGGCGACGTGGGCGCGCTCTGTAACGACGTGGGTTTCGCGGTGGCAGCCGCTCGTGGCGCCAAGTTGAAGGAAGACCTTTTGCAGGCATCGGCGCGATGGATCGGCACCCGGTACTGGCGCGGGGTTTCGATACCCGGAGGGTTGAACGCCGACGCCGGCCCCGCTGCGACCACCGACTTTGCGCGAGGAGTCGATGAAACTTACCGGGAGTTTGCGGAACTGGCAAGAATCATTTTCGAAACGCCTTCAGTGCAGAACCGCTTCGACTCGGCCGGAATTCTGAAGCGCCAGGTCGCACGGGACCTTGCCGTCGTGGGACCGGTGGCCCGCGCGAGTGGGGTCGACTTCGATGTGCGACGCGATCATCCCTATGGCTGGTACTCCAATCGTAAGATGAGTATTCCGTTCATCCACTATGGAGATGTAATGGCTCGTGCGCGGATTCGCATCGAAGAAGCGGCGGAATCGGCTCGGCTGATTCAACGGACCGTCGTGGAATTGCCGGACGGCGACGTATTTACCCGCTTCGAGCCGAATCTCCGGGTCCACGGCCATGCGGCGGTCGAGTCCCCACGCGGGGAGCTTCTTTACTGGGTGGAAGCGAACGGCGGCCTGATTACGCGCTGCCACATCAAGTCACCTTCGTTTCAGAATTGGCCGGCGCTTCCCTTTGCCGTTGTTGGTAACGTCATCGCCGACTTTCCGCTGATCAACAAGAGCTTCAATCTTTCCTACTCCGGGTGCGACCGATGATTCTGGACGTTCTGAAGAATAGCTTGACCGCATCCAGCCGGCTGATCCCGGTTGAAGCGCTGCTAGAAAACTGCCTGGGAAGCCGCCTGCCTGAGGTGCACGCGGCTGGATTGACGCCGGGCGCGGCGCAGTTGGCCGCCGAGGTTTGCCCCACGGAAGCGCTGCAGCTTGAAAAGCACGATGAGAGACTCCAGCTCCAGCTCGATTACGGCAAATGCATTGGTTGCGGCCGATGTATCCAGGCGGTGCCGGAAGCCTTTGAGCGGGCGGGCCGGTTTACACGCGCCGGAGTATCCCGTGAAGAACTGATTCAGCGTTGGGACCTGTCGGATGGACGGGAAATATTCGGCGTGGTACCGGAAAACGTGCGGGTCGAGATTCACAAGTTCATGGGCAAGGCGCTCAATATTCGGCAACTCGATTCCGGCTCCTGCAACGGATGCGAGGCGGAGATCACGGCGCTTACGAATCCATATTACGATCTGGAACGATTTGGGATTCACTTTGTGGCTTCTCCCAAGCATGCCGACATGTTGCTGGTCACGGGCCCTGTTACGCGCAACATGGCCGAAGCGGTTCGAAACACTTACGAAGCTGTGCCCGAGCCAAGACTCGTCGTGGCCGTCGGAGCTTGCGGCGTGAGCGGCGGCCTCTTCGCACAAAGCCACGCGGTGGTGGGACCGGTCGGCTCCGTCATCCCGGTGGACGGCTATATCCCAGGGTGCCCGCCAACTTCCGCCATGCTAGTCGGCGGAATTTTGCAGGTACTAAAGAGACATGCCAGGCAATCGCGGCGCGCTTGACGTGTCCGGCTTCCGAGGAGGATCGCATGTCGGAAATCAGTCAATTCAAAGCTGAATTTTTCAAAGCGCTGGCGCACCCGCTCCGCATACGCATCCTGGACGCATTGCGCGGTGGAGAGGTGGGCGTCAACGAGCTGAGCGCGCACCTCAAAGTGGAGCAGAGCAATCTCTCGCAGCAACTCGCCGTGCTCCGCGGACGAAACATCGTCGTGGGCCGCAAGGAAGGCAACAGCGTCTACTACTCCGTTCCCGATCCTGAAATTTTCCGGCTGCTCGATGTCGCGAAAAAAATCTTCAACAATCACCTGATCGACGTCCGAGACATGCTATCGCAGCTCAAATCGGTTGGGACCGGCGGACGCTGACTCCCGCCCCGCCTCGCCGGAGCCGACCCGCAGGCCCATTGCCGCTGATAACCCTTTCGACTCCTCGCTCCCGGCGCTCCACTCTTTCCTCTTCCCTGTAACCTAATCCCCCCAAGAAAATTTTTCCTTGCATATCGCATCGAAATAGCGCACAATGCCGCCCGTTAAACGAAGAGCACTCCGGCGGGTAAGTGCCTTTGCCCACGGAGGTGCTATGCGGACGGGACCGTTTATTCGCTGCTCAGTTTGCTTATTAGTTCTCATTTTGTGGGCTGTTATCTCCTTTGGAATTCCGGCTCGGGTGCAAGCACAGGTCAATTTACCCACAACAAAGGAAGCCGATCTAACCCCCGAACAACGCAAAATCGAACCTCTGGTGCGGAACACCAGCGCCCAGCTACAAGCACGAGGCATCAATCGCGCCAACCCGGAAACCCTCAGTGCGGCTCCGCAGTATTCAAGCACGTTGATCAGGGTCGATAGCCGCGCCAGGATTCACCTTTACCTGGAACTGGCGAACATGGATACCGCCTCCCTGGATGCGCTTTCGCGATTCCCGGAATTAGGAACCGAGATCACGAATATGGATTTGAAAATCGTCCAGGTCTGGGTACCGTATGAGGAGGTCGAGACGATCGCTCGCCTGGATTTCGTCCTCCGCATCCGCCCGCCGGAGTATGCCACCTTCCGGACCGGCTCGGTGACCAGCCAGGGCGACACGATCCTGAAGGCCAATATCGTACGCAATTCGCTGGGGATTACGGGAGCTGGAGTCAAGGTGGGGGTGATTTCCGACGGGGACAACAATGCCGGCTCGTCGCAGGCCACCGGCGATCTCCCCAGCACGGTGACCCTTTTTGGAAGCTGCGACACGAACGTCACCCACTCGACCTGCAATGAGGGTACGGCCATGTTGGAGATCGTCCATGATCTCGCCCCCGGTGCGACTCTCGCTATGGGAGCGGTGTCTACCTCGCTGGACTTTATCCAGCGCGTTACCGACCTCACCAACTGGGGAGCAAAGGTGATCGTGGACGATGTAGGTTACTACAGCCAGCCGTTCTTCGAGGACGGGAGCGTTGCGCAGGCGTACGCCGCCGCTTTGACGCAGGGAATCGTCGTGGCATCGTCAGCCGGAAACGCCGCACAGCAGCATTACCAGGGACTCTACGTTGATAGTGGTAGTTCGGGGTTGCACAACTTTGGCGGCGGCGACCAAGGTATGGTATTTACGGTGCCTGCGGGCGGGAGCGCGGCTGTCTTTCTCCAGTGGTCGAACCAATTCGGTCACTCCGCGGACGACTACGACCTCTATATCTTCGATTCTAGCGGCCAGAATATACTCGCCAGATCGGAAAATGTTCAAACGGGAACCCAGGACCCTTTCGAAGCCGCTTCGGTCCCCTGCAACAGCGGTTCCCCGTGCACGTTTCTAGCAGCAGTCCGAAAGTTTGCCGGTGCGGCCCAGACTCTGGAAATGTTCTTCACCGGCAATCCCACGACGCACGTCGTTCCGGCCGACAGCATTTTTGGGCATTCTGCTGTTCCCGGCGTGATCTCGACAGCCGCCATCAGCGCCAGTGACCCGGGCAACGACGATATCGAAACATTCAGTTCGCGCGGTCCCTCGACCATCTCCTTCCCCAGCTCGGTGCAACGCGCCACGCCTGCCGTCACAACGATTGACGGCGTTACCGTGACAGGGGCAGGGGGATTTAGCTCGCCGTTTTACGGGACCTCCGCGGCTTCCCCACACGCGGGCGCGGTCGCCGCGCTGCTCTTACAGGCAAAGCCGACAGCGACCCCGGCCGACGTTGTAAACTTCCTGAAAAACACGGTAGCGGACCGGGGCACGGCTGGGTTCGACAACACCTACGGGTCGGGTTTGGTGGACGCTTTAGCTGCTGTCCAAAGCGCGCTGGCAGATGCCACGCCGCCCACGGCGCCGTCCAATTTGACGGCCACGGCGATTAGCACGAGCCAGATCAACTTGAGCTGGACCGCCTCGACCGACAACGTTGGAGTGACCGGATACCTCGTCGAGCGCTGCCTGGGCGCGGGGTGCACGAACTTTGTACAGATTTTTTCGAGCCCGTTCCTGACGACATTCAGCGACACGGGACTGTCAGCGAGCACCAGTTTCAGCTACCGCGTGAGGGCCACGGATGCAGCCTCGAACCTAAGCGGGTACTCCAACGTGGCGAGCGCGACAACGCAGACAGCGGCGGACTCTACCCCGCCGACGGCCCCGTCCAATCTGACGGCCACGCCGATCAGCACCACCCAGCTCAATTTGAGCTGGACCGCCTCGACCGACAACGTTGGAGTGACCGGATACCTCGTGGAACGCTGCCAGGGCGTCGGATGCTCGAACTTCGCGCAGATCGCAACCCCGGCCGGGACCACGTACAACGACACGGGTCTGACG
>ORMF010417316.1_pt1 | contig 25917 bp, 22 predicted proteins | sample 1779871 | NCBI WGS metagenome assembly ORMF01 (sample SAMEA104232316, study PRJEB22302) | groundwater metagenome | biome: forest; feature: aquifer; material: groundwater | place: USA | collected 2011-08-07 | depth 5.4 m | reverse complement strand
TGATAGGTATCCCGTATAATGGACATAGCGTCTGGCCAACGCTATGTCTTTAAGTTTTAATACAAAGAAATATGTCCACACCGCTCACGCCCGAACTCAGGGCAAAGATCCTCTCGTCCATTAAGGATGACGGCATGTCGATTGCCGATGCCGCTAAGACCCATAACTTCACCGAAGATACTCTGCGCAAGTGGCTTCGATCAAGTGTTGACAATGCCCATACTGCTCCAGGAGAGCTCCAACGTCTCCGCAGAGAAAACCAAGTCCTTAAAGAAATCATCGGCAACCTCATCCTCGAACGTGAGGCAGCGAAAAAAAATCTCACGCGCCCGTGAGATGATTGCACGCTCTCCGTGGTTATCGAAACGTGCCGTGGCCAGGCAGTTCGGGATTGCCAGGAGCACCTTGTATCTGCAATCCAAACAATCCGCAAAGGATAAGCTGCTGCTTGATCAAGTGCTCGGTATCATGCGCGAACATCCGCACTATGGACATCGGAGAATTGCACTGGCTATGGGACGAAACGAGAAGCTCGTGCGCCGTATCATGAAGAAGTACGGATTGAAGCCGCGCAGACGTCGGAAACGCTTCAGAAAGCCAAAAGATGAAGGAAAACCAGCTTCGAGTATTCCCAATCGCGTGAAGTATATTTGCCCCATCAGACCCTCAGTCGTCTGGGTAGGCGACTTCACCGATATTGATTTCTATGGTACACGAATATATCTTGCTACCGTACTGGATCGTTTCACCCGAGAAGTGATTGGGTGGACCATTGGCACCCACCATAGCGCACAACTGGTGATTGATGCGTTGGAACATGCAGTACAGAATCGTGCTCCTCCGCAGCTATTCCATTCTGATCAAGGAAGTGAATACGATAGTGCACATTGCCGTGCGTGGTTATTGGCCCATCGTATTCTTCCCAGTCAAAGCAAAAAGGCAAGCCCATGGGAAAACGGTCATCAAGAATCATGGTATGGAAGGTTCAAGGAAGAACTCGGGAATATCCATCGCTTCAAATCCATTGACGAACTCATCGAAGCAATCCATCAACAAATCCACTACTACAACAAAAAAAGAATTCACACCGTGCTCAAGATGACTCCGCGTCAGAGGTGGGAACAGGCACAGGAATTTTGGTATACCCCGGTTAAAAACAAAAAAGCCCACCTATCCACAGGTGTCTTCTAAATGGGGGACTTGTCACCCTGCGGCACACCTTCTGCTCGCAGCTCGCGTTGCGCGGCGTCCCGCTTCACGTGATCCGAGAACTCCTGGGCCACGCCGACCTGCGGATGACCCTTCGCTACGCACACCTTGCCCCATCGACGCTCGGCCAGGCCGTGGCGCTCCTTGGCCGCCCGCTCACCATTCTTGGGCACCCGGTGGGCAACGCGACCGATTCGATACCCGCGCCACCCTCACCGCCATCACCGAGTCTTGGCTCAACCGAGCCGAAATTCGCCGCTTCCACCCTCGGTGCCTCGTAGGTTATCCCCAGTTTGTCAACAGGGTACCCCCCTTGACACAGTATTGACAGTATTTTAGGGCTGTGGTAGAGTGGTGATACTTTGCGTTGTGCAGGCGGCTGAAGCTCAAGATTTTGGCTTGATTGAGAGGAAATTCGACAATTTACTCTTCTCAAATTCGTGTTTACACCTACATGATGAGCCGCTAACTCTCTCTATTCGATCCTCAAGTTACGCTCGGGGATCTATTTTTTTCGCATGCCGCAACCTGTATTTGCACAACAGCTTGTCAAAGAAGAAAAACCAAGGTTTTTTGGCGTTGCGCCGGAGACGGTAGTGCTTCCTGACTTGGTGCAAATTCAGCGTGATTCATATCAGTGGTTTTTTGATTCAGGTCTTCGCGAACTTTTTCAAGAAGTCTCGCCGATGAAGGACTTTGCGGGAAGAGATCTGGAACTTTGGTTTGACGATTACTATTTTGATGAGCCGAAATTTGACGAAGTAACTTCTCGCGCAAAAAATGTAACCTTTGAGGCGCCGCTTCGGGTAAAAGGGCGCATTACGAACAAAAGAACCGGAGAAACAAAATCACAAGAAGTATATCTTGGCGACATTCCGCTTATGACGCCGCGCGGGACGTTTGTTATCAACGGTGTTGAGCGTACGGTTGTCTCGCAGCTTATTCGTTCCGCAGGAGTATTTTTTACTTCCGAGTATACGCGCGGTCGCCGTTTTTATGGCGCGAAAATAATTCCGAATCGCGGCGCATGGTTGGAGTTTGAAACGGATCTTACCGGAGTGATTTGGGTTAAAATCGATCGCAAGCGCAAAGTTGCGGTAACATCGCTTTTGCGGGCATTTGGATATGAGAAAAACGAAGACCTTTTGCAACCGTTCCGGGATATTGATACACGCCCGGACGTTCGCTATATGGAACAGACGCTTGCGAAGGATATTGCTCATAACATGGACGAAGGATTGATTGAGGTATACAAGCGCATTCGTCCGGGAGATCTTGCAACGGTTGATAATGCCCGCTCCCTTATTCACGCGATGTTTTTCAATTATGATCGTTACGATCTTGGAAAAGTGGGGCGCTATAAATTTATTCAAAAGTTTAAAGTTCCCGGGCAGGAGATTGATAAGGCCCGTGACATTGAATCCCGCGAGGCGCGTATTTTGAAAAAGGAAGATGTGGTTGCGGTCGTGCGCGAGCTTATTCGTTTGAATGCAACCCAAGAAGATCCGGATGATATTGACCATTTGGGAAATCGCCGCATCCGCGCAGTAGGCGAGCTTGTGCAAAATCGTTTTCGCGTGGGACTTGCGCGCATGGAGCGTATTGTCAAAGACCGCATGTCAACCATGGACATCAGCGCGCTTACTCCGGCAAAGCTGATCAACGCGCGACCGGTGATGGGAGCGATTCGCGAATTCTTTATGTCTTCCCAGCTTTCTCAGTTCATGGATCAAACCAATCCTTTGGCTGAGCTTGAACACAAACGCCGTCTTTCCGCAATGGGTCCGGGCGGACTTTCTCGCGAGCGCGCAGGATTCGATGTGCGCGACGTGCACCCAACTCACTACGGTCGTATTTGTCCGATTGCAACTCCTGAAGGACCGAATATCGGTTTGGTAGGCCATCTTGCATCATACGCACGATTGAATGAGTATGGGTTTTTGGAAACACCCTACAGGAAAGTAGCGAAAGAACAAGGAAAAAACGGCGAAGTGCGTATGCGCATTACCAATGAGGTATCCTATCTTAATGCATTTGCAGAAGAAAAAGTAGTTACTACCTCGGTCAATACCCCGATCGATGAGGATGGGTACATTCTTTCCGGTCGTGTGGATGCTCGCAAACACGGTGAGCCGGCCAATGTGGCGGTTGAAGAAGTCGAATACATGGACGTTTCCGCAAAACAAATTATTTCTATTGCGACCGCGCTTATTCCTTTTCTTGAACATGATGATGCGGTGCGCGCGCTCATGGGTACAAACATGCAACGCCAAGCAGTCCCTTGTGTAAAACCCCAGGCCCCGCTTGTGGGAACCGGCGTTGAAGGCCGTGCGGCGTACGATTCCGGACATCTTATTGCCTCTCCGGTTGATGGTGTGGTTAAAGAAGTAGACGGCAAACACGTAGTCATTGAAGATAAGGATGGTCACGGTCATACCGTAGTGCTTACTAAATTTCAGCGCTCCAACGCCTCTACCTGTTTGAATCAAACCCCGATTGTAAAACCGGGTCAGAAAATAAAAGCTGGCGATGTACTCGCGGACGGTCCGGGTATGGATCAAGGAGAGCTTGCGCTCGGGCAAAACGTGCTTGTCGCATTTTTGAGCTGGGAAGGATATAACTATGAAGATGCGGTTATTATTTCCGAGCGTGTGGTACAGCAAGATCGCTACTCCTCAATTCATATCGAACACTATACGATCGATGTTCGTGAAACAAAACTGGGCCCTGAGGTAGTAACCTCGGACATTCCGAATATTTCAGAAGAAAAACTTCGCAATCTTGATGAGCGGGGAATTGTGCGGGTGGGCGCCTCGGTTGTTTCGGGAGATATTTTGGTTGGGAAGATTACTCCGAAAGGCGAGACAGAGCTTTCCGCGGAAGAGCGATTGCTGCGCGCGATTTTCGGGGAAAAAGCGCGCGATGTGCGCGATTCGAGTTTGTATCTTGAGCATGGTGAACACGGAAAAGTTATTGACGTGAAAATTTTTTCTGCCGAGTCCGGAGATAAATTATCTCCCGGAGTTACGCAATCGATTCAGGTCTCCGTTGCGGATATGCGCAAACTTCAGGTAGGCGACAAAATGGCAGGGCGGCACGGTAACAAAGGTGTAATTTCTAAAGTGGTGCCAGTTGAAGATCTGCCGTTTCTCCCGGATGGAACTCCGCTCGATATTATTTTGTCTCCTCTTGGGGTCGTATCTCGCATGAACTTGGGTCAAATCCTTGAAACCCATCTTGGCCTTGCCGCAAACGCTCTTGGATACCGGGTTTCTACGCCGTCGTTGAATGGTACTTCAGAAGAGCATATTCGAAGCGAGCTTGTGCGCGCAGGATTTAAACCAGAAGGAAAACTTTACCTGTATGACGGTAAAACGGGAAATCGATATGATTATCCGAGCACCATCGGGTATATCTATATGATGAAGCTCGTGCACATGGTTGAAGATAAAATTCACCAACGTTCTATTGGTCCATATTCTCTTATTACGCAGCAACCGCTCGGAGGTAAGGCGCAATTTGGCGGTCAACGCTTTGGAGAAATGGAGGTTTGGGCGCTTGAAGCATATGGCGCCGCGCATACGTTACAAGAGGTGCTTACCATTAAATCTGATGACGTGACCGGGCGCGCAAAAGCATACGAATCAATTATCAAGGGTGAGTCGGTGCAGAAAAAACATATTCCGGAAGCGTTCCAGGTGCTTGTGCGCGAGCTTAAGGGACTGTGTTTGGATGTGGAGCTTTTGAAAGATGGCAAAGCAATAAATACGGATAAGAAAGATTCAAAACCGGTACGAGCAAAGCGCTTATAAGAATTTTCAATTTACAATTTCCAATTTTCAATGAATGTTACAATGAATCATTGACGCATTGATTGGAAATTACAAAATTGAAAATTGGAAATTATCACCAAGTATGTCTGAACAGAAGATCGCTACTATCGAACGCATGGTACGCCAAGACCGAGGCAGAAATGCCGAGCCGGATGTTTTGGATTTTGATGCAATTCGTCTGCGTTTGGCTTCTTCCGAAGTGTTGCGCTCGTGGTCGCATGGAGAAATTACCAAGCCCGAGACGATCAATTATCGTACCCAGAAACCGGAAAAGGACGGACTGTTTGACGAGCGTATTTTCGGGCCGACAAAAGATTGGGAATGTTATTGCGGCAAGTACAAAAAGATCCGCTACAAAGGAATCATCTGCGATAAATGTGGCGTTGAGGTAACGACCTCGCTTGTGCGACGTGAGCGAATGGGCCACATTGAACTCAAGGCGCCGGTTGCCCATATTTGGTTTTTGCGCGGCGTTCCTTCACGCATTGGTCTCGCGCTTGATCTTTCCGTACAAAATCTGGAGAAGATTATTTATTTTTCTTCCTATATCATTACGCGCGTAAACGCCGTATTGAAGGAGGAAACGCTTGAAAAACTGCGGACTGAATTTAAGGGAAAGAAAAAAGGAATGAAAGTAGAACTCGATCGAGCACTTGAGCCGTATCAGGGAGAAGAGCATCTTGGGCGTCGGCGTGTGATTGAGGAGGAGCATGCACAGAAGATTGCCTCTCTTGGCGCAGAATTCTCAGCCCTTGAAAACGAGCTTCAAGAGTTGCAACCCCTTACCATCATTTCCGAACATCAATATCACGAATTTTCGTTGAAGTACGGGCATATTTTTGACGCGGGAATCGGTGCAGAGGCAATTCGGGAACTTTTGGCATCGCTTGATTGCGCTTCAGAAGTTGAAACGCTTGAGTCAGATCTTCCCTCCGCAATTCCTACGAAAAAAGACAGGATGATTCGCAGAATCAAAGTGCTCAAGAGTTTTATGAAAACAGGGATTCGTCCGGATTGGATGATACTGGGAGTTATTCCGGTAATTCCGCCCGAGCTTCGTCCAATGGTAGCTCTTGACGGAGGACGCTTTGCAACCTCGGATTTGAATGATTTGTATCGTCGCGTGATCAACCGGAATAATCGTTTGAAACGATTGCTTGAGCTCAACGCGCCCGAGGTTATCGTGCGCAACGAGAAGCGCATGCTTCAGGAAGCTGTTGACGCGCTCATTGATAATTCCGCGCGCCATGCAAAAACCGTTACTGCTACAACCGGCGGCCGACGCCAACTTCGCTCGCTTGCCGATATTTTAAAAGGAAAACAAGGACGATTCCGACAAAATCTTTTGGGAAAGCGTACGGATTATTCCGGCCGTTCGGTAATCGTGGTAGGCCCGAGTTTGAAACTGCACCAATGTGGGTTGCCCAAGCGCATGGCACTTGAGCTTTTCAAACCGTATGTGATTGCCCAGCTGATTAAACGCGAGCTTGTTCACAACATCCGTAGCGCCGCGCGGTTTATTGAGTCAAGTCGCCCGGAAGTTTGGGATATTCTTGAAGAAATTGTAAAAAACGCGCATGTGCTTTTAAACCGCGCGCCAACGCTCCACCGTTTGGGTATTCAAGCGTTCCAGCCGATTCTTATCGAAGGAAAAGCAATTCAAATACATCCGCTCGTGTGTCCCGCATTTAACGCTGACTTTGACGGAGACCAAATGGCGGTTCACGTGCCTTTGACGGACGAGGCAAAATGGGAAGCAAAAGAAATCATGCTTTCCTCAAAAAATCTTTTGAAACCGGCACACGGAAATCCTGTTGCCATGCCGAATAAAGATATTGCGTGGGGATGTTTTTACATGACTTCTCCTGCGGCAAAAGATCCGGAGAAGATCAAGTGTTTTGGAAATTCTGAAGAAGCAATACTTTGCTACAACCTTGAGAAGATTAAACTGCAAGACAAAATTAAAGTGCGCGGCGTAAAAAATCACGAAGATGAAATGTTTGAAACAACCGTGGGCCGCGTGCTTTTCAACCGCGTGCTTTTGCCAAAGCTTCCCTATTACAACCACCCCATGGACGTAAAAAAGCTTGGCGATATGACGCGACTTGCGCTTGAGCTTTACGGGACCGATAAGACCGCCGAGCTCTTGGACGAAATTAAGGAGATGGGTTTCAAATATATTTCTCGCTCCGGATTTTCTTGGGCAATGTCGGATTTGCCGGTTCTTGCAAAAAAGCAAGAGCTTCTTACCGAAGGACAGGGCCGCGTTGACGAGGTGCAGGAACAGTATGAATCGGGATTGTTGACTGATTCCGAGCGCCACACGAAGATTATTGAAATTTGGACCGAGATTAAAGATCGCATTGTCAAAGAAGCAAAGATAAGCGTTGATAAAGCGGGCTCGGTCTATTCAATGGTTGAGTCCGGCGCGCGTGGTTCATGGGGACAGCTGACTCAGATGGTTGGTATGAAAGGACTTGTGGCAAACCCGGCAGGCGACATTATTGAATTGCCGGTCAAAGCGTCATTTAAAGAAGGGTTCAAAGTCCTTGAATACTTTATTTCAACGCACGGTTCTCGAAAAGGACTTTCCGATACGGCGCTTCGTACTGCAAACGCCGGATATCTTACGCGTCGCTTGGTGGACGTCTCCCAAGACGTGGTTATTCGCGAGGAGGATTGCGGCGATACCGAAGGAATGCGCTTTACCAAAAAAGAATCCGACGAGATGGGCGAAACGCTTTCGGCAAGAATTGTCGGGCGCTATGTGCTTGAGGATGTAAAACATGGAAGAAAAACGCTTGTAAAGGCCGGGGAGATAGTGAGCGATGCCATCGCACGTGAAATTGAAGCGGCCGGAATCGAATCGGTGCATGTGCGCGCGGTTCCTCGTTGCAAAACTCGAAAAGGACTTTGCGTAAAATGCTATGGCTACGATCTTGGCTACAACAAGCCGGTAAAACTCGGTACTGCCGCGGGAATTATTGCGGCGCAATCGATCGGAGAGCCCGGTACTCAGCTTACCATGCGTACCTTCCATACCGGTGGCGTTGCAGGACTGGATATTACCCAGGGCTTGCCTCGGGTCGAAGAATTGTTTGAAGTACGCACCCCAAAGAAAAAAGCGTTTATGACTGACATGGCCGGAATTGTTTCAATTGAAACCGGCGAAAAAATGGTTGAAACTGCGGCAGGCAAACGGGTGGTCGGCCAAGCAGGACAAAAAGTCATTACCATTACCAAAGAAGACGGGGAAGCGCGCGAATATATAATTCCACCCGGATATGTGGTTTGGGCAAAAGCGGGAGACCGCGTTGAGGTTGGAGCGCAGCTTACCGAAGGAGCGCTTGATCCCCGCGAACTCTATGATCTTCGCGGGAAAAGCGCGGTTGAAGAATATATTCTTAAAGAAGTACAGGGGATTTATTCTTCGCAAGGTCAAAAGTTGAACGATAAACATATTGAAGTGATTGTGCGCCAGCTTTTCTCGCGCGTGCTCATTATTGATCCCGGAGACACGGATCTTTTACCCGGCGAGACTATTGAGAAAGCGGAATTTGAAGAAGAAAATGAAAAGGTGGGAAAGAAAGGAAAGCCGGCAGAGGGCAAAGAGTTGTTGCTTGGAGTTACAAAAGTGTCCCTTTCAACCAAGAGCTTCTTGTCTGCGGCCTCATTCCAAGAAACCGCGCGCGTGCTTATCAACGCGGCCGTAACCGGAAAAGTTGATCCGCTTGATGGCTTGAAAGAAAACGTCATTATCGGACGCTTGATTCCGGCAGGAACAGGATTCAAGCAAGAGAAAAAGTAGTCAATTTTCCTCCCTGTGGGTTTTGGGAAGGTTGACCCCGCTGAGCGGGGTAAAGAGTGGTTATACGACGCGGGGTAATACCCCGCGTTTTTGTTCCGCGGCAATCCGCGTAGATATTCGGCGTTTCTCCGCTTCTGCATCTACGCATATCTAAAGCAACTTTGCTCTATTAAGCCATTTTTAGACTTGACAAAAGCGTAAATTTGTGGTATAGTTATTTGTCGTTCTTTACAATGGAAAGGAGTGCTAGAATTCTCGTACGCTTATTGGGTATATTAAAAGTATGTATCTGACAAGCGTACGTGAACCTCACATGGTGTGAAACCCGTCGAAGGATTTTCGGCAACCCCAACGAAAGGGCAACACTGACATGCGCACCCTGACTCTGGCCTTCGCGGCCATCACCATCTTCGGCTGCAGCAACGACGACGAGCTGCGGCAGATGAACGCCGAGCCCCAGGAGGAGATCGCGCGGCCTCACCATGAGCGTGAGACCGGCGCGTCGAGCACGCTCACGACCTTCCGCACACCCAAGCCCAGGACGGCGGTGGCGACCCCGGGCCCGACCCCGAACCTCACCGACTGGTTCTGGAAAACAGTCATGCTCGGAGGGCACAAGTCCGTCTCGGACATCCGCATCGCACTCAACTTTGCCAAAATAAAAATTTCTTCGTACGCCAACGATGTTCTCGATAAGACCCCGCTCGCCTCGACACCAGCTTCGGTCGATCTCGTCAAGATCGCTGTCGGAGAACTCGGTTTTCCGCAGGGCGCGACCATCGAGGGGATCTACGCCAGTGCCAAAGCGCTAGGACTCGAGCTCTGCCCCGCCGAAGCCGGACCCGCGCTGCGTCTGGCCGACCAGGATCAGCAACTCGACGAGTGGGTGGTCGTCGGCATGAAACCCATTACCAACTCTGATGGCGACCCGAGTGTCTTCAGCGTGGAGCGCCGTCTGGGCGGCTTGTGGTTGTTCACCCGCTGGGCTGAGCCCCTTCGGTGGTCTCCCGACTCTCAATTCGTCTTCTGTCGCCGTCCCGCCACAACCGAGGCAACCCAGTAGCTCCTCGATCTTGTTCTTCCCGCGACGGGTTGCGCCCCATGCGTTTCCCCCACCCGTCGCACCATTCTTGAGGGTATTACTCACGCGAGTAGTATTTTGAAGAATGGAACAAGACAGACTTTACGGTCTGCCTTGTTTTTTATAAGGAGCTATGGTACAATGAAATTGTTATGAATCTGCAAAATGTAAAAGTAAGAAAATTATTTTCTGGTTATCGCGTTCAGTTCGCATATCTTTTTGGTTCACGTGCAACGGGCAAAAAAACTATCAAGCAGAGCGATTATGATATCGCGATATTGTTTGGTGCTGGTACTGCGGCATTGAGATTTGCAACCCGATTGCAATTGCTCCATGAATTACAAGAGCTTTTTGCGCCTATACGCGTAGACCTCATAGTGCTCGATGACATAAACTCTGCTACGCTTCGCTATGAGGTAGTGCGAACGGGACGACTTTTATATAGCCGTGACGAATCGCGCAGGATGGATTTTGAATTGCGCGCCATGGATGAATATCAAGATTTCTCGCCATTTCTTAAAGCGTATGGCAATGCATATATTGGAAACGTATGACTACCGGCATCGCGTACAACAAAATAGTGGGAAAATTGCAGGCGCTTGATGAGTATCTTGGGTATCTTAAGGATTTGCAAAAGGTAAACAAGAAAAGTTTTCTTGCGGATTATCATCAATTCGGGCTCGGTGAGCATTATCTCCATCTTTCAATTGAGGTGCTTCTCGACGTGGCTAAGATGGTAATTATTGCGTTTAATTTTCCGCGTCCGGAGGAAAATCGCGATGTGTTTCGAGTATTGCATGACAAGAAGGTGATGAGCGAAAAATTGTACAACCAGCTTATGGGTGCAAGCGGATTTCGCAACGTACTTATCCATGAGTACGAGAAAATCAACCGTGAAAGGGTATACGAATATTTGCAGAATGATATTGATCAATTTCGGGAGTTTAAGCGGCAGGCGTTAAGATTTCTTGCCAAGCAAAAATAAGGGCGGATTCAACCAAAGAGCGTCTTGCGACTTGGTCGCTTTTTTGTTATACTTTTTCACTATGAGCAGACATAGCAAATGGTCTAAAATCAAAGGCGCGAAAGGTACGGCGGATCAAAAACGGGCCGCAGTGTTTACTAAATTGTCCCGCATGATTACCATTGCCGCGCGCGGCGGCGGGGATCCGGGGACGAATTTTAAATTGCGGCTGGTTATTGATACGGCGAAGGGCGCGGCTATGCCAAAAGACACGATTGATCGCGCGATTGCAAAGGGAACTGGCGCGGACAAAGAAGGTGTGCAGCTTATTGAAGATACGTACGAAGGATTTGGTCCTGGCGGGAGTGCCTTTATTGTGGAAGTGGTAACGGATAAAAAGAACCGTGCGTATCAGGATTTGAAACATGCGTTTATCGAGCACGGGGGGAATCTTGGCGGAAGTGGGTCGGTTGCCTGGATGTTTGAAAGGCGAGGCGTTGTGCGCCTCGCAGTTGAAAGATTAAAGTTGAAAGATGAAAGTGAATTCGAATTGAAATTGATTGATGCCGGCGCAGAAGATATTTTAGTTGAGGACGAGGGGATTACGGTATATACAAAACCGGACGAACTTAAAGCTGTTGAAGAAAAAGTACGGGCAATGGGATTTACCCCTGAAAGCACCGGCCTTGAATGGATTCCCAAAGAAAAAATTACTCCGCCGGAAGACGCTCGAGCCCGACTTGAAGCGCTCCAAGATGCGCTTGATGAGATGGAAGATGTAAGCGAGTATTATACGAATGTAGGACTATGATAATTCTTGGTATTGACCCCGGTATTGCGCGGATGGGTTGGGGGGTGATTGAAGAAATAAAACAAAAACCGCGCGCGATTGCATACGGGTGTTTTGAAACCACAAAAGATACGCCGCACAAAGATCGGTTACGGGCGGTGCATGACGAGCTTACTCGATTAATACAGCAGTATAAGCCGGATCGAGTTGCGGTTGAGAAGTTATTTTTTTCTAAAAATGTAAAGACCGCGCTTACCGTTGGCGAGGCCCGCGGCGTAATCATGCTTACCTGCGGCGAATTAAATGCGCAGGTGTTTGAGATTAGCCCAAAAGAAGTAAAGCAGGCGCTTACCGGCTATGGTCAAGCAGATAAACAGCAGGTCCAAAAGATGATACAATTGATCTTGAAGCTAAAGGAGATTCCTAAACCCGACGATGCGGCTGATGCCCTTGCAATAGCCATCGCTGGCGCGAGGCGTTCTCTCTAATCACTGAGCGAATTTAAACTAATCAGTGCTAATACTGAAGATTCGCTCATTATTCGCTGACATTCGTTTAGCGATTCGCGAGACTATGAGCTCTGAAATTCGTAAAGACTACATTCAGGACAAATACGTCATTATTGCTCCACAACGGGGCGTGCGTTCCAAGGAAACTACCCCGGAGTGTCAACCAAAACCGGTTCCGCCGCCGTGTCGTTTTTGTCCGGAAAAAATCAATGTGGAACCAAGCGTTTTTGCGATTAAGGAAAAAAATGCATGGAGTATCAAGGTAGTAGGAAACAAATTTCCTGCCGTTTCTGTTGAAAATCAAAAGGCATACGGAATACAAGAAGTAGTGGTGGAAACGCCGCAGCACGGCAAACACTTGGAAGAACTCGCCGATCACCACGTAGCAAACCTTTTGTCGGTCTACGCCGCAAGAACCCGTGCAATTTCAAAAGATAAAAAAATCGAATACATTTTAATTTTCAAAAATGCAGGCGGTCCGGCAGGAGCTTCGATCCAGCATGCACATTCGCAAATCTTTGCCACCAAATTTCTTCCGCCGCATTTACTCGATAAATCGCAAAAAGTACAAGCATATAAACTGCGCACCGGTCATTGTGTTTACTGCGATGTCATAGGCAAAGAACGAAAGAGTCCGCGGTTGGTGTTTGAAGACAAAAACGTGGTTTGCTTTACTCCGTATGCCTCAATGCATAATTACGAATTATGGATCCTTCCCAAACGACATCTTGACAATGTAACGCTCTTAAGCGAGACCGAGCGGCTTTCATGGGCCAAAATTTTAAAACATGCGCTTAAAAAAATTGCCGCGCTCAACCTCCCGTACAATTTCTATTTTCATCAAGTAATCGACGATGAAGATCAACATCTGTACATGAAAATTACTCCCCGCGGCTCAATTTGGGCCGGGGTCGAAATCGGCTCAGGACTGATTATCAATCCCGTCTCCCCCGAGGATGCGGCAAAGTATTATCGGCAGTAACGGTTTTGGAAACCGCGCTTGTTTCGTGGAGATAAAAAACGTGTTTTCGTGTCCGCGTGATTCGAAATAGCGCGCCGCAATTTGGATCAGGACACCCGATATCTGTTTCAATACCCATCCAGTCGTTTTTTTGAGTTACGCGCTGTTTTGCCGGCAAAAGCGGAAGCAGTGCGGCAAGTGCATAGAGGGTAAACGTCTTGCCAGCGGGGATACTAATATTTTCTCCGGAGACCTCAAAATAATCCCCAATTTTGTGATTGCAGGCCATAGGCCCGCGGCCGGCTACTACTTCAACGCGAAGATCATAAAGAGTAAACGCGTCCGATTGCTGTTTTTTTGCAGTAGGTTTCATACTTATTTTTTGTTAAGATTATATTTCATAATTGAAGCGTGTTTTCCGCCCTTAATTCGTTCAAGATCATAGGTATCGCCTTGCGGCCCTTTTGCGCGGGCAATTATTTCACGGATTGCACCACGATCTTCGTTGCTGAGCGTAAGCGCGCCAAGCGCTGCTGCCTCAGAAAGATGCGTACGATTTCGCGCCCCGACAATCGCGGCGGCAACGCCGGGCTGATCAAGCACGAATCGGGTTGCCACGTTGGTAATACTTGTTCCGTGTCGAGCAGCGATCTTTTGAAGCGTTTTCTGAAGCTCTTGAAACAATTCCCATCCTCCAAACTCATCAATAATTAATTTATATTTGGTAAGTGAACGATTTTCAAGCGGTGCCGTTGGCTCGGGCACCCCAAGATACGCGCTTGAAAGAAATCCGCCTGCTACTGTTCCGTAACACAATAGTTTTACTGCATGGCGACTACAGAATTCCGCCATGCCATGCTCGGGTCGTTGATCAAGTACCGAATATTGCACTTGATTTGAAACAACAGACACTCCGGCATCAATCAGCTCCTTCAAATGCGGCACATCAAAATTTGTAACGCCGATCAAATGAATTTTACCTGCCCGTTGAAACTCAGAAAGATACTGCACAACCTCAGTATACCGCGGTATCTCATAATCCCAAAAGTGGAATTGTACAAGATCAAGGCGCTCGATTTGCAAACGAGAAAGCGAGCGGTCAATAATCTGTTCCACATCACGACGGCTTACCGTAGCAAGCGCGGCAAGATCAGGAACACATTTGGTATGAACTTTCAGGCGCGCAAGCGCTTCTTTTCCGCGCGCGCGCCGATATTCTTTTCTAAAATCCCCAATAAGTTCTTCAACGCCGGTATAAATATCCGCACAATCAAACGTGGTAATACCCGCATCGACAAACGCCATCATATCATCAATTGCCTGGCCGTGGTCCACGGCACCGTGACCGCCGGCAAGCTGCCAGCCGCCTTTGATAATACGAGATATTGTATAATCGGGTGCGAACTGTATTGTTGGTATAGACATATGCTTCAATATTGTACGCGTATAACTGCAATATGAAAAGTGATCGGACGCTCGCACTCGTAGTACGAGCGCCCGACTGGTTAGGATGCGGCCTTCTTAAGCCGCGCAAGGAGATCTTGGGTAATTCTTATCAACTCCCGGAGAAATGTGCCCGGATTGGGCGCGCCTCCGGTGCCAGGCACCTTATCTCGAATTGCCTCAGGCACTTGTCGCGTCACAGAGGCAAGGTGAAGACGGCGAAACTGGAGCAAGAATTCACCAAAAGGAACGAACGGCGCAAAGTCGTGAGGACGCTTCGCGCGTGTGACCGCACACGGAGATTCAAGCGCTTCCCGAACAAGAGGTCGATCTGCCCGGGGCATGTACGACATGATACGGGCAATGGATGCTCTGTGTTCGTCCGCGAGCCACGCACTCCACAGTCGCAGTTCAAGAAGCGGAATCCTTCCGGTAAACGCACCGCTCGGACCTTTCAGGTTGCGTCCAGGATGCGACATGAGAAAGAGACGAAAAGCCGCAAAATGCGCCGGGTTCATCCCAGAGCGCAGCTCTTCGGTCAGCCGCAGCACCTCAGCCATTTCTGCGGATGCGTCCCTACCATCGCTACATGCCTGCGCGATAACGGCCAAGCAGGATTCGATCACCATGTGAACGAAGTAGAAATGCCGCTCGGCCTCCCCTACTGCTCCACGGGTAAACGTCCGCGGATCGTCAGGCGGGTTGATCATGACAAGTCCTTCGTAGGTGAGCATCGGGAGCTGCCCCGAGAGCTCAGCGCAGAAGTCAACCACGCGTGTCAGTTCCGTCGGCACCACCCCACCGGAGTGGACGATCGCCGCCTCAGCCATGGTGAGATCGAGATGGGCAAGGTCACAGCGATAAGGATCGGCCAAGATCACCGCGAGCACCTCGGCCGAAGGCAAGAATTCTTCCACTGCGATAGCGAGGCGTGCTGCGGCCTGCGCACGATCTTCAAGAATCGCAGGCATACGCTCAACCACGAAGTTGCTGAACGCCCCAAGCGGACGCGTTGCGAGAGTCTGCGACATGATATAAATTTCTCCTTGCTCTGTTAAAGAACATTTGCTCTGTAAAAACACAAAGCCCGCTTTGGAAAGCGGGCGAAGATTTTAGTTCTGGGAAGTGTGATGCGGTCCACGCATCGGTTCAATACAAAATCTCTGCTCGCGTTCCAATGGATACGAGCCACCACCACTTCGTATTGTTTTGAGATAGATTTAACATATATTCGGTTTTCGTTTGCACAATTTGAGTGCTTGTATAAATCCGCCTTCTTTATCCAGCAATTCGCGTGCCCCGCGCGTTACTGTTGCCACCCCTACGCGCAGATCTTTTGCGATTTTGCGTTGAGGGGTGTTTTTATTAAGCTGTTTTACAATTTGCCAGCGCCGTGCGATCTCGTCATATTCGGTAGGGGTAAAAATATCCACAAGAAAGGCATTCAGCGTTTCCGGCTCTTTCGCGACCTCGCGAAGCAAGCGGATCAATTCTCCCTTATAATGTGCGGTAGTTCTCATATATCCTTTTTCCTTACAAACTCATCGTACTAGTACACTGATACTATACCATAGGGGCTTTTTCTTGTCAAGCCCCCCCTGTGGATGGGGGGGCTTGAGAGTATAAAACCGGCTCGGTTTAAGCAAGTATTGAGGCGGCTTTTGAGCTTAAAATAAAAAGGCCAGAGGATCGCTTTCGATCATGGCCATGGGAGCGTTCTGCTCCCGTTACAGGTGGGCAGGGAGCCCCCCGCATTTCCGTCTTAAGGTACGATACTTCAATTTGATCACCTCCTTTCTTGCTTTTCCCGTCCGTACACTAGCGCGTGAACGGGTGTGCGATCGCGAGCGGCTCGCGTCGCAGTAGGTTGAACATCGCGTCCTTGCGTCCGACTGGCGTGTCGGTTTGCAGCAGAATTGCATTCGGATATAGCCGTTCAAGTACGCGCCCTTCGTGCGCGTAAGCGGCGATCTGTTTGCGTGCGACGCGTGTTTCCGGTTCGTCGGCTACGATGATGTCCGGATGCAACCGCCCGAAGTCCCGGAAGAACTGCGTTTCGGGGCGTAGGATCAGTTCCGGAGCGGACTTCATTGCCCACCGGAGTGCCGTGTCGTAGTCCGCGCCTGCCTGCGCTTCCATTTCGATGTCCGACCACAGTCGAACCCTCCAGTGTTGCGGAAGAGTTGAGGCAGCATCCTCGACCATCAGTTCGCACAGACCGGTGATCTCCTCCTGCGGCACTTGCCATCCCCATGTGCGCCTTGGTTCGAGATCGGGCAGGATGACAATAAGTTTGGTGTGAATTCCTTCGCCCGAAAAGGATTTGAGCAGTCTTTCCGCTTGCCGGCGGAATTTCTTGAAGAAGATCGTCTCGGACAAATCGAGACGCAGCTCTTCCTTGCCCCGCACTGTTCCCAAGCAGGCGAATACCACGAACGTGAGAGACATGCCTTCCAGCGCCGCGGCAAGCGCCGGGTTGATGTCGATCTTTTCCTGCTCATGAGCTTGTAGAATCTCGAGTGTCTGAGATGCCCGCTCGCTCAGACCCTGCAGAATCTTTCGCTCTTCACGGCTCTGTGTCATGGGTGCCTCTTCTGGTGTATAAAGAACCCTTCTCTTTTAAGAAGGGGCGGGGTGAATATCGTGTGATATGGTTTTGTAATATCAACACCGCCTCTTCTCAAAAGATGAGTAGTGGTGATGGTGGGTAGTTGAAATAGTGGGGGTGCGTCTTGATTGCATAGAATGTTATCGTCTGTATCACTGTATTAATACGTTGGTACAGAGCTTGAAAATGTTTTGATGGTTGCAGTTGGCATCGCTGTTGTAGTGTTATAGAAGCCCTAGGCGGTGGAGAATCAGGCGGTAGCCGCCCATGCCGGAGTTCATCCAATGGGCTACTCGGGCAACGGTGGTGGTGCTTACTTCGGTTTCATCTGCGATTTCCCGATAGGGGCGTTCTTGCGCCAGCATTTTGGCTACTTGCCAGCGGCGCGCCATCTCGTCGATTTCTTCTGCCGTACACAGGTCGCGGAAAAAGCGATGTGCCTCGTCGGAGTTCTTCAGTTTCATCACGGCCTCGAATAACTCCTTTGTTTCCTTGTTTTCCCAATGATAAGGTCGTTTTTTATGCATATTTTGCTAGGGCTCTTCTGTATGTATCAGCGTATTAATACATTACCACAGATCAAAAAAGTTGTCAACCCCGCGCCTTAATTGGACTTATCAACAGGGATTCCACAGAATCTTTTTGAAACACTCCAGTATGTAAATAGGTACTTCGAAAAATGGACCCACTTGGCGCTCTGCGCCACTGTCCAATTAAGGCGCGGGGTCAAGTCTCCACTTTATCCACACGAGAGGACTGTTACTTTTTCATTTTCCACTCCTCCGGGTGGATAAAACGGAGGAGATAGGTGATAACAAGCACAAGAACCGCGGCGGTGATGCCAATAGCATATAATCCTTGGCCAAACACCAGACCGAGCCCTGCCGCGGTCCAAAGCGCTGCCGCGGTAGTCAGTCCTTCGACCCTTCCTTCGCGGAAAATAATCAGCCCTGCGCAGAGAAATCCGATTCCGGCGGCAATAGGTTGGAGATTTGTCGGATCAGCAAGAGCAAACAATGCCGCGCCGAGCGATACTAATGCAAAGGTTCGCGTACCCGCGGTTTTTCCAAGCGTTTCGCGTTCAAGACCAATAAGCCATCCGAAGAACGCCGCCAGCACAATGCGGAGAATTAATTGAAGGTCATGTGAGGAGATGAATTGGTCCATATGGGTAGTATACCACGAACTCGTTTGCTCACCAACGATACATGCGGATTGGTATTAGCCGCGATAGTCCCATTTCGGCTTTCCAAGTTTCACTATTCTGCAAAGTTCAGTTACGTTTTGGCCAAGAAGCTCAATATCTTTTTTCATCCACCCCCGCTCGCTTTTGTCTATGAATTTCTTGTTGTAGAAGAGCATAGAGTAAGGAGGGAATAAAACGCCCATATGGTCAAGTGGGCCTGCCATGTCGAGCGCGGTTTTCCATCCGCCATCTTCTTCGCATGTGGTAATAAATCCGGCCACTTTACCCTCGAGTTTAAAATTATTGATTTCAAATACGGTAAGCTTTTCAAAAAAGTTTTTCATAAGCGAACTCATATTCATCCAATACACAGGAGTGGCTAGAATAAATCCGTCAGCGCTCAGAAGTTTTTTGCTCAGATTTTTAAAATCTTCCTCTGGCTTGGTTCCGTAGCGGCTTTTATAAAACGTGCGCTCGATGTCAATCAAGTGCACTATTTCTGTTTGCGCGCCCGCTTTTTTTGCGGCGCGCAGCGCTTGTGAAAGTAGCCGCGTACAGGTACTCGTTTTATGCGGGCTTCCATTGATACCGAGGATCCTGGCTGGTAGCTTCATATATTCTGTTCAATAAGCGGGTAAGGGGAATCGAACCCCTATTACCAGTTTGGAAAACTGGAACCTGCCTGCCGGCAGGCAGGTAATAACCATTACTTGTCTACCGTAGGTAGGTGAAGCATTGTAGTGCGCAGAAAGCGGGTAAGGGGAATCGAACCCCTATTACCAGTTTGGAAAACTGGAATAATAACCATTATACGATACCCGCTTTCTGCGCACTACGTAGCAGATTTTTCACATTTCAATTAGCAGTGCGGGAGAAAACCCCTCGCCGCTATACGATACCCGCTTATTAAACGGAATTTTTTGAATTTAATCCTCAGGGGCTGTTGCCGAATGCCATTTTGACTGCAATCGCATAATTTCGGCGATAACCCGTAAAAATTTTCTCCGCTTATTCTGCGAATAAACGTCAAAAATTGTTTGCGTCTTCTCGCTCGAAATTCTGTGATTTCGTTTCAAAAGCGCATTCGGCAAGAGCCCCTTTGAGTACTATACGATCGCCGATTTTAAGGTTCAGCGCGCGGAAGATCAGGGTTACAATTCCTTTGTCGACAAGGTCGCTCTCGCTAAATCCTAGTTTGCCTGCAAGTGCCCGTAATTGTTCTTCGCTCTCTGCTTCTATTTCAAGTAGTGGCGGGACTTTTGGAAACCAATCAAGGTTGACAAGCGCTCCTTCGAGTCGCCAATCCTCGCGGCGGTGGCTGAATTCAATACGCAAGTCAGGATGAGGGAGAAGCTCATCAATAATCGCAACCGTGTTTTCAAAATGTGCTACATCAGTTTCCCATTCTTTATATCCGGAACCGGCGTGTACTTTGTGTTTCATCCCGAGGCGCACCGGCCCTCCGATAAATTTGCGCACACGGATGCTTTTTTGGTCAAGCGCGTTTCCGGTAGGGATCCACCAGATGACATTTTGCATGTGGCGCTCGCCTTCGAATTGCGCCCCAAGCTTTTTCAATTTGTCTCGCACGATCTCTGGATCAATATTCAGAATTTTCGCCTCAATCTCTCGGTGCATAGTCAATTATTGATATGTTTGATGCCAAATTCTGGTATCATGACGTGGTTCGGAGTTTCCACAAGAAAGGCAATCGCTTTTGCTACCTCACTTTTTTCAAGCGCATCGCTCATATCTTTTGTAATGCCGAGCTTTCCAAACATCGGTGTATTCATTTTGCCCGGGTAGATACCGCTTACCCGGATACCGTAGGGTGCAAGTTCGCTCTGGATTGATTTGGTAAATCCGGTTATCGCCCATTTTGAAGCAATGTAGACGGAACGCTTTGGTTTTGCATACAGCCCGCTTTGGGTAATGACGTTGATAATTAATCCGTGTCCCTGTTGCTTCATTGCGGGAATTACTGCTCTTGTTGCATAGATGGGTCCCAGCGTATTTACACCAACTACATGTGCGATGGTGTCAGGAGCATTTTCATCAAGTTCGCCCTCAATCCATGCGCCGGCATTATTGATAAGACAATCAATTCGGCCATGGGTGAGGAGTATGGATTGAAATGTTGCTGCCACTTGCGTAGCGTCTGCCACATCGCATACTTCATACTCGCACCCGATTTCTTTGGCCGCGGCCGCAAGTTTTTCTCTATTCGGAGAAAGAATCACTACGGTATGGTGTACTCCAAGCTGTGCCGCGGTTTCTTTTCCAAGTCCGTCGCTTCCGCCCGTGATTACGATAACTTTTTTCATAGGATCATTAGGATAGTTGAGCGGCTGCCGTCGGTATGATCCGTCTTAGGCGGATGCCTTAGGGGATCCGTTTGTGACGGAGTGAATCTCCTGCAATCGGGGTGGTGGGATTCGCCCTTCGGGTCCGGGGCTCGGCGGTCTTACGACATCGTCTCGCCCGTCTCGCTGGTTTAGAGTGAAGCAGTTCACTCTAAACTTCAGCTCGACCCACTCCCTCTGCTCCGTTGAGCGTCCAAATTTTCGTAATCGGGCTGGTGGGATTTGAACCCACGACCTTCCGCTCCCAAAGCGGACGCACTAGGCCGCTGTGCTACAGCCCGAAAATTTTGGAGGACAAAGCAGATGCCTTAGGCGTTGCCTGTCCGCCTCTGGCGGAGGCCACACCCCGTTTGCAGGGGATTCAATATAATTTTGCCCCGTACTAAATTTGGGCTGGTGGGCACGGATGGAGTCGAACCATCGACCTCGTCATTATCAGTGACGCGCTCTAGCCAACTGAGCTACGTGCCCGCGGCTTATGGGTTTTGTTCGTGATTCGCCCACAAGTATGCATAGGATATCACACCCTTGCGAGAAGTTCAACCCCGCGCCTTAAGAGGACGTTTCGATGTCGCGCGCTATTCGCATGGCTGTTGTACATGGAGGATGCTTCGAAATCCATGAAAACCCAGTTATTCGGAGCTTATTGTTGTATGTCCTTCTTAAGGCGCGGGGTCAATACCCGCGAGCACCCTAAAATGTCATGTATTTTTGGTAGTCTGGAGAGCGGCGCCAGGCCGTCCAGGGAATTGACGGATGCACGACCTTGCCGTTTAGTTTTAATCCGCGCGCGATGACGTTTGGCGGGTAGCCGCCGTAAAGATACGCGTTTACGTATTTGTACCAATGAGCGCGCAGGATCGGAACCCTGCCGCGTGGGAAAAAATTAATAAGCTCGGTGCGTAGCGTAAGAGCTGCGTTCTTTTCAACAGGAAGCGGACGGCGGGGTAGACCGTAAGAGAAGGGTCTAGGGTCTAGGGGATAGGGTCTAGGGGATAGGGTTGTTGAACCATTTGAGGTTGGAAAGGTTGAAGTGGTTGGAGCGCTCGCCGAAGGAGCAATTGCCGCGCCCGGACTCGAAGAAGGTGATGCTGGTACAGAAGAAGATGATCCTCCGCTGGGGGAACCGGTTTGTGCCGTGGCTGTAGACGTGCTTGAAGAATTGGTAGATGTTCCCGATGAAGTGTTATTACTTGTTGTGCCTGTTTGGGAGGTGGTGGACGAAGTAGTGCCGGAGGATGACTGTGTGGTTTGAGTTGTTGAGGATGTGCTTGCCGTATGCCATATACGGTTAAGTACTTGCTCTGCGGGTTTTCCTTGGATCATGAAATCTGTATTGGATGATCCTCCTGCATTTGGATTTGCGTCCCATCGCCAAAACCAATATCCTTGCATCCAATCAGTATCTTTCCAAAAACGAAGTGTGCCTTCATAGATATCTGCCTGTTCTTGAAGATCAAGATTCGTGCCGCATGGATATTCCCAAGGTTTTTTTGCAGTACCGTCACAGCTTAATGCACCAATCTCGGTAAGGATGACGGGTTTTTGAAAACGATCATGAAGCGCTTTGATATCGGAAAACCAATTTTGCGCTCCGCCGGAATTTATAAATGTCCACGCGCTGGTAATGTCGGGTACGGTGGGGTTATTTGTCGTGGCAAGCGGAAAATATCCGTCAATGCCGATTGAGTCGAGCGCGTCCCAAAAATCAATCTGATAATATTCTCCGTCCGAGCGCTTTCCCCAATTGGCCGCGTAGGTAAGCGGGCCGTGATAGATTTCGCGAATGTCCCGAATAATCGTTCGCCAATTATTCGAATACGGTGGTTTGGTGAGTTTGGTAAACTCGGTTCCGATGGCGATATAGTCAACGCCTTCGGCTTGCGCAAGCCGCGCATAATTCAGGATAAAATCTTTGTAACTTTGAAACCACGCATCCGGATTTGCAGGTTGGAACTCTCCGCGCCAGGTGCTGTCGCGTGAATCCACCATGGGCTTAAGTCCTACTTTGAGTCCGATTGATTTTGCATAGCGGATTGCGGAGACAAGCGAGGCGTCGGTTGCGGTTTTGTCAGACCGGCGCGTAATTACAGTTGCAGTTTTATTGTCTTGATACCAAAACGGGGCAAACACCGCGAAGTTACCGCCGGTTGCCGCGAGATTATCAAGAGAGCGTCGTGCGCTTGATTGTTCAAGCGCATCATGCCACCAAACTGCGAAATTGAATCCGCGGATTGTTTGTGCGGTTGCAAAACCTGTGCCTGAAGCGGTCGCGGTTGGTTGCGTCTGGGTGCCGGATTGAGTTGAAGCCGCCGGTGGAGCTACTGAGGGCGACGGCGAGGTGCTCTGCTCAGTAGTTTGCGTGCTTGATATAGATGTTGAGCTTGTGGCGGTCTTATTAATCGTAAACCGATCTATTTCAGTGCCGTCGATTTTGATGGTTCTGACGGTAAGTATTCCCGCATCGTCCACTTCAATTTTTATCATCTCATGACATTCGCAACGCGCGGCAGACCAATTTGGTTGTGAAGTGCCAAAACGGTAGATGCCTCGCCCGCCTCCGCCGGTTATTACATACACCACTCCATCCGCGCCTGTATATTCAGTGCGGCTTGTTGAAGTAATGACCGGCGCATCTTTCGCGCCGTATCGTAAGGGATAGGTGCGTTCGTAATGATGATTATGGCCGTTGATTACGAGATCTACATCGTATTGATCAAACAGAGGGGTGGTTTCTTGTTGGATTGATTCAATGTCCTCGTGTTCGCCGCCGGAACTATAGGCCAAGTGGTGAAAAAATACTACTTTGAATTTTTTAGTAGTGGCGGCAAGATCGGTTTGGAGCCAATTGTACTGCGCACCGCCGCGCCGAAGCGCGCGCCAATCATTCGAATCAAGCGCGATAAAATGCACATCGCCGTAGTCAAACGAGTAATAAAGCTCGCTTGGCGTGGCGGGGAGTGCAAGCGCACGCTGATAAAATGTTTCACCTGAAGAAAATTTTACATCGTCTTTCATCTCGTGATTCCCAATCGTGGGCATCATCGGAATGGTTCGGGAAAACCGCTCGATTTCTTTAAACCATTCTTCCCAGCGTTCTTTTTGGCACGGGCGACCGTTACAACGGTCGCCGTCCGCGTAGGTAAGGTCTCCAATTAAAAGATGAAACGCGGGATTTTGCGCGGCGACCAAGTCTTTCATTTGGTTGGGCGCGCGTCCGCCTTCTGCGCCGGTACCATTATCGCCAAACGCGGTAAAGGAAAAATCCGCCGGGCCGTTTGGCGCGGTGCGAAAGGTAAAGCCGTCGCTCCATATTGTGCTATCGCCTGAGACCCGATAGTGGTACGTCGTGCCCGGAGTAAGTCCGGTAAGTTCAACCGTGTTATAAAAAAAGCCATCAAGGACTGCAGGGCTTGTGGTACCGACTGTTTCGCTACCATAATTGGTCGTGGTTCCATATTGCACGCGCGGGGTCAGATTCCCTTCGGTTCGCCACATGACGGTCATCGTGGTTTTTGGATCATGCTGAAACGAAAGGCGGATTTGATCAAGGGTCGCGGCGGATACAAAAGTCGCGTGCCATGGTGCAAGTGTAAATAACAGGAATCCTAGCAATAAGAGAATCTTGTTTTTCATAGTGTATATATCTAAACCCTATCATAATATCATGAATTGGTCAACGCATGGCGTATAATCTGCTCGCTTAAAAAGAAAAAGGACCGGTGCTTCTCGGAAAGCACTGGCCTTCAAAACGACGGAAAGGTACGTTTGCTTTGGGATCGTCGGTTTAGGGAAAGTACCCGTTCGGGAAGTAACCCTTGCGGTGGAGGTCTTTCACGATCTTCCACACCTCCGGGCTGGTTATGCTCCAGGGCTCTTTATGCAGGTATTGCATGTAGTACCGCGAAGCGTCTGTGAAACCGCCCACGCGATACGCGCAGTCACCCATCCACCGCAGAAAGAACGGATGCGGACGTGCCGCATATCCTTCCTCAAACCATCCCCACGCCCGACCAAACAGTTTTTTGCCGTAGAGGTATCGTCCATACCGGTAGGCGTGGTAGGCGCAGATATCGGTCCCCCCCTGGGCACGCCAGATATCTCTCATCCGAGGATGGCACCAATACTCTGCTCCGGACAGACGCTCCAATCGTGAGAGTTCTCGGTCCCCTGCTGGATCTTTACGAGCAAGAGCTAGCAACATCTCTTCGTAAAGTCGCTGGCTCTTGGCTTGCGCTTGTTCGCTCGGCTGAGCCACCGACTTAGGAGCAGGACACCGGTGGTTTGCGGTTGCCCGTACGCAGTCCTCAAAAAGGACGCACGCTTGTTCGGTCTTGGCCCACTGCGGCAGGTTGTTTTCGCGACAGCCGGGCCAAAGCGGACAGGCGAATTCATCGCCACGCGTGTTTTCGTAGCGATAGTAGTAGGTGCTGCCTTCCTCACAACGGTTGATCGGTTTCCACAGAGGCGGTTTTGACATGGAGTAAGGTCGCTCGCTTTGCCTTGCCGCACAGCCGGCAAGAAGCGAGGTGAGCGTCAGCAGGACCACGAGATGGCGCACGAGATGCGACGCGACGTCGCTGTACGCCAAGGCATCCTGCGAGGCCGTCCGGTTGCGGTTCCACCGACGCACGCGCGCCACGATTCCTACGGCCGCAGTGGCTCCGAAAAGAACCACGAAAAAACAGGTCCTGATCAATTGAGTCATGTGACCCCTTTTTAAAGGAGCGTGTAGCTCCTCCACTACGGCACCATCTTTTCATAGAAACCTTTGCGCGTCAAGGAGTGCAATGTGCAGTCCATGCTATACTAACGTGTTAATACATTGATACAAAAATCATCCGCTTCTCACAAAAAACAAAACCACTTTTCAAGCGCACGAGGGTTGGCTCATGGGTTTGAAAAGTGGTGGGTGGAATGTTTTACAATGTTCCACCCGGAGCGATGCGAGGTTAATTCGCGTGCTCATCATTGGTACGAGTCTAGTGGTGTCCCGAAGCTGTGGCCTTGTCCGCCAGGCACTGACAAGTCCCCCATTTAGAAGACACCTGTGGATAGGTGGGCTTTTTTGTTTTTAACCGGGGTATACCAAAATTCCTGTGCCTGTTCCCACCTCTGACGCGGAGTCATCTTGAGCACGGTGTGAATTCTTTTTTTGTTGT
>ORMF011090705.1_pt1 | contig 25919 bp, 20 predicted proteins | sample 1779871 | NCBI WGS metagenome assembly ORMF01 (sample SAMEA104232316, study PRJEB22302) | groundwater metagenome | biome: forest; feature: aquifer; material: groundwater | place: USA | collected 2011-08-07 | depth 5.4 m | reverse complement strand
TGATGGTCTTGCCGGAGGTGAATACCGCCCCGGCGATCCCCAGGTGGTTGGGCAGGCGGATTTGCATGGCGTCCAGCCCCTGGCCGACTTCCGACCACAACTGGCTGCTTTTCTCGTCGTTGAGGAACAGCGTGGAGCGCTCGGCGTTGAGCATCCGGGTGGCCTCGCCCATCACTTTTTGCAGCAGCGAGCCGAGCTTGATGTCGGCGGTGGCTTCCGACACCACGTTGATGAATTCCATTTCCTGCTGGCGCACGCGGGTCATGCGCTCGATGAATTGCGCGCTTTGCATCGCCAGCGTCCCCTGGCTGGTCATCGCTTCGAACAGGGCCAGTTCGGCCTTGGTGAAATGGCTTTTTTTGCGGTTCAGCGCCTGGGCGACGCCGATGACTTGCCCCTTGGCGGTACGAATCGGCACGCACAGGATCGAACGCGTGAAGAAGCCGGTCTTCTTGTCGAATTCCGGATTGAAGCGCAGGTCGGCGTAGGCATAAGGGATGTTGATGGACTTGCCGGAGGTAAACACCGCGCCCGCTATGCCGAGATGATTCGGCAGGCGGATCTGCATCGACTCCAGCCCCTGCCCGACTTCCGACCACAACTGGCTGGTCTTCTCGTCGTTGAGGAACAGCGTGGAGCGCTCGGCATTGAGCATGCGCGTCGCCTCGCCCATTACTTTCTGCAACAGGGAGCCCAGCTTGATGTCGGCGGTGACTTCGGAGACAACGTCGATGAACTCCATCTCCTGTTTGTGCACCGCCTTCATGCGCTCGATGAACTGGGCGCTTTGCAGCGCGAGCGTTCCCTGGCTGGTCATCGCTTCAAGCAGGTGCAGGTCGCGTGCGGTGAATTTGCCTTTGTGCTTGTTGAGCGTCTGCGCGACGCCGATGACCTCGCCCTTCACCGTCTTGATCGGCACGCACAGGATGTTGTGCGTGACAAAGCCGGTCTGCTCGTCGATGGCACGGTTGAAACGCGGATCCGAATAGGCGTCATGGATGATCAGCGGTTCGCCGCTGGTGAACACGTACCCGGCAACCCCGCTGTTGTTGAGCATGCGAATCTCGCGCTGGATGTTGCCCTGGGCGACGCGGGAATAGAGTTCGTTGCTGTCCGGATCGTTGAGGAACAGCGAACCGCGCTCGGCGTTGAGCTGGGCGGTGGTCATCTCCACCAGGGCGTTGAGCACGCCGTCGAGCGTGTCGAACGCCGCCATCTTGCGCGACACCTCGAGCAGCAACTCGACCGTGCGCAGGTGATTGCGCTGCTGCGCGCTGTTGCCGGCGGCAACGGGTTTCGGTTTCCCGGGTGCGGGGTTGGCGGTCGGTTGTTTCATTTTTTTCGCCGGCCTCAGGTTGTGGCTTTGGCAGACAGTGCTTCGAACTGCTCGCGCAGCGTGCGGATGGTGCCATGCAACTGGGCGATTTCGGCGCCGGCTCCGCTGATCGCCTGATTGACACTGTTGACCTTGTCGATGCGCGCGGCTTCAAGAGCGTCGCGCAGTGCGGCACTGGTCGCCTTCAATTGCTGAATCTCGTTATGGCTGGCAGCAATGGCATGCTGCACCGCCTTATCACGTTCCGCTTGCGCTTTCTCCAACTCCTCGCGTAGCGCGGCCACGGTGGTTTTCAGCTGCGCGATCTCGGTATTCGCAGCCAGCGCCGATTTGCGCAGGCGCTCGTCCGACTCCGCGTGCGCGGTCTCCAGTTCCTGGCGCAAGGCCAACACGGTGCGCTGGAAGTCGCGCAGTTCGGTTTGAGCCAGGATCAGTTCGTTATTGTCTTGCGCCATTCTGGTTACACCGTGTCAGCCTTGCCCGCCTTGTTCCGTCGGCAGTGTCGCATTATAGCGAGGCGTGCACAAACGGAACCATCTCGCCTGCGGCACAGCGTTAACTTCCCCATTTCAGCCAGACCCGTAACTGCCGGAAGGATTCCGCATCCAGAGTGTCCGGCAGGATGACTACGCTGCGCGCAAAATGGGCGCCTTGCGGCAACACGTTCAGCACGGTGATGAAAGGCGTGACCAGGCTGTCGTGCAACATTTGCCCGGCCATCTGTTCGCCGCCGCGTGTGCTCAGCACCACCCGGTCACCCTCCAGCGTCAGCGCCACACGGGAGGATGGCGCAGACAGCCATGCATCGCGCCGCAAGTGATGCATCAGGCTGAACAGTATGAGTGCGGCCAGCGCCGCCTTTGCCCATAACGGCAAGGCTAATGGCAACAGCACTGCGAGCGTAACACCATGCGCTGCAATCAGCACGGCCGCGAGGTAACGCGAAGGTTGAAGGGTGAACTGCCGCCGCATGCCGTTTCGTTCAGAAATGGCAGCCGCCGAATCAAAAAATGAAGGCCAGAACCAAGCCGATCAGCACCAGCGCGAGGATCACAATCAGCGGCAAATTGCTGCTTTTACCGGGGGTGGCGCGCGCCTCACTCCCGCGTACCGGCGCAGGAATGGGGCGTTCCGCAGCCATGGACCTGGCGCTTGGCGTGACAGCCTGATTGATGGCATCCATGGTTGGCCGTGCCACTTTCAAAGTCCTGGCAAATTCCTCGATCTCTTCCGGCGAACTGGTCATCGCAGCCAGGCGCATTGTGGCGGCGGATGAATCAAAGACGGAAGACAAGCCCATGGTCGCTACCGGTTTGGCTTCTTCCGCCTCTACCCCCTCATGCCTGACCATGGGAATAAAGTCCGGCAATGGAGTGATTGGCGCGGCCTGCGGCTTGACCGCAGCGGAGCGCGGCACAGCATCACGGCAGGCGCGCAAGTCATTGGCAAATTCCCCGGCATCGCGATAGCGGTCATCCGGGACTTTCGCCAGCGCCTTGGCAACGATGAAATTGAGCATATCGGGCACCGCCGGATTCAGGGTATTGAGCGGCAATGGCACGGCATTCAATATCTGGTACATGATGGCGTTGACATTCTCGCCGTTGAACGGCACCTGGCCGGCAAGCATTTCATACAGCATCACGCCGAGCGAGAAAATATCCGAGCGCTGGTCTATCGGCTTGCCCATTACCTGTTCCGGCGACATGTACTTGGGCGAGCCGAGCACCATGCCGGTTTGCGTGCGCACTGCGGCGGACGCCATGCGTGCGATGCCGAAATCGGTGATCTTCACATGCCCATCGCGCACCACCATGATATTTGCAGGCTTCACGTCGCGGTGCACGATGCCGTGCTCGTGCGCATAAGCCAGACCCTGCGCCACCTGCACCACGATATCGAGCACCTGGCTGATCGGCAGGTGCGCGTCTTCATTAAGGATATCGCGCAACTCCCGGCCTTCCAGGAACTCCATCGCGATATAGGCGACTTCGCCGCTCTTGCCCACGTCGTAAATGGTGACGATGTTGGGATGGCTCAAGCGGCCTGCCGCCTTGGCTTCCTGATAGAAGCGTGCCTCGTACTCTTCTTTTTCTTCCATCGCCAGATTCAGGCTGATGGTCTTGATCGCGACGATGCGGTCAATCAGCGGGTCCTTCGCCTTATAGACGATACCCATCGCGCCCTGACCGAGCTCGCCGATTATTTCATAGCGCCCCAACTGGCTGATCATGGCTGTTCTGACAATACGGGCTAATTGGCGACTCCGGCCTTCACGCCTCGGAACACAGGGCCCCATGCGGGGTGCCCTGCCTCCGCGGGCTGCAGATCGAAATTCGGGTCATCTTCGAATATATCCTCGAACTCATGACGGCACTGGTTTTTACGGTCGGTAATGCAATAAATAAAAGCCTTATATTTGTGCGCGGTAACTTTGTCTTCCCTGCGGCTCAAGCCCATTTTTTCCGCATCACGTAACAATTCCAGGGATGATTTATAATCGCCCTCCTCATAGCTTTTCACCCCGCTGGAAAGTTTCTGTTCCGCTGAACTGGGTTGAAACATGCCACCCACCTTGCCCTTTACCTTATCTACCGCAGCGCAAGCACTCAGCAATAACGCAACTGTGATAAACAGCACCATGCGAATACTTGACATCCTGAGCTCCTAGTTAGCAAATTTAAACTTGATCTTTATTTTCTCGCCCGACTTGACGTAAATGGTCTGGGTATAAGCCGGGAAGGTCGTGTTGCGAATTTCGATTTCGTGTTTTCCTGGTGTCACCTGCAGTTCCGCCAAAGGCGGGCTTACCCCTTGCATTCTACCATCCAGATAAACTTCCCCCCAAGGCGTGACTGCGACACTCACCAGCGCCGCAGCACCAGGTTTGATCTCAGCAGTTTCCTCCAGCGTGCGCACCTTGGCACTGGGATTGACTGCAGTAGTTTCCTCCAACGTCCGTGTGCTGGTGATTTTCTTGCTGGCTTTCCCCTGTTCAGCAGATGCCTGCACGGTTTTCGGTTTTTTCTCCGCTATGGGCACGGCTGTTTTAGGCGGTGTTGCAACGACCCCGGAAGCTGCCAGTGCCACGGCGGGTTCGGCTTGCGCCGCATCAGGCGCCGGAGTTTGTGCTACGACAGGCGCCGGCGCTTCCGCCACTTGCGGCAAAGGTGCAACAGGACGATGCATGATTTTGACGGCCACCACGATCAGCAGCAACAGCGTGCCGGCGAGAACTGCCGCATACAGGGCGCGTTGCCGGCTGGAAGCATTCTGGAATGCGCTGCGCGCGGCCTGTATCCACCCGTTTAAGCGTTGCGCGGCACTCAGCTTGCCTGCCGCTTCGGGAGCACCCTTGTCATCAGGTTTCTGCCCGGTTGCGGCAGCGTCGCCCGGATGGCCGATCGCAAAAATCTCATGTTCGCGCACATGCTTGTCGGTACGCGACCCCTGATAGTCGAACATCCCCGAGTAATCCTTCGACAGGCGCGACACCGCTTCATAGTAGGAGCGTGAAACCAGTATCTGGCCTGAGTTTGCAAATCCCATGATGCGCTGCGCCACATTGATGCCGTCACCCACGATATTGGGCTGGCCATTGATATCCTTGACCAGGCGCACCGGGCCAAGGTTGATACCCATGCGCACCAGCAATGGCGGATCCATGTGCACGCCTTCGGTGAGCAGCTTTTGGCGCAGGATCAGCGCCGCCTTGAGCGCATCCTCGACATCCCCCATAAAGCTGATTGCCGCACCATCGCCGGTATCCAGAATGATGCGGTCATTGACTGGCACATCGCGGATAGCGGCTGCCAAAAAGGCGTTGAAGCCATCTTTCAGGGCAACCTGCCCGGAAACCGACTTCTTGGAATATTCCACAATATCCAGGAACAACACACTGCACATTATGGTTTTATTGGCACGCTGTTCCATTCAACCCTGGCCCGATATGTTTCTGCTGCATGTATTGTAGCGTTAATAGCCGGCTTTAGCTTTACTGCGGGAAGCGCCACGCCGCACGCCTGCCTTGCCGCGCGGTGCAGCGCCAGCAACATTTCTTTGCCTGCCCTTGTCCGTTGCGCCAGCCTCTTTATCTTCAGGCTTATCAGCCTGATTACGGCCGGGCCGCACAGCGGCGTGTTGCGCAGCGGCAGGCCGTGCCTCCATGCCGGCCCAGTCGAGAATCGCGGTTACTTCGCCCGGGCCGAGTTCGGCCAGCATGCCGCGCTTCAGGCGCGGCGGCAGGTTGACAATGCCGAAGCGCACGCGCATCAAACGGCTGACCGGCAAACCCAGGGCCTCGAAGGAGCGACTCACGACACGGTTGCGCCCTTCCTTCAGCACCAGACGATACCAATGATTATAACCTTCGCCGCCTTCATCCATAAGTTTCTCGAACTTCACCGGGCCGTCTTCCAGAGTGATGCCTTCCTTCAGCATCTGACGCATCTGCTCTTCCGTCATGCTGCCCTGCACCCGCACCGCATATTCGCGCTCCACCTCGAAGCGCGGATGCATCAGGCGGTTGGCCAGATCGCCGGGGGTGGTGAAAATCAGCAGCCCGCTGGTATTGAAGTCAAGCCGGCCAATGGCAATCCACTTCATGCCGCTCAGCCTGGGCAGTTTGTCGAACACACTGGTGCGCTGCTCCGGATCGTCGCGGCTGACGATCTCCCCTTCCTGCTTGTGGTACAGCAAAACGCGCGGCAGGCGTGTGTCCTGCGCCCTGATACGAATCGGGCGCTTGTTATCGGCACGCACCACGTCACCCTCAACCACACGCATCCCCAGCGTCGCCACTTCGCCGTTTACCGTGATCCGCCCGGCAGCAATCCACTCCTCCATCTCGCGCCGCGAACCCAGGCCCGCCTGTGCCAGCACCTTTTGCAGCCGCTCGCCCTGCTGTTCGCTCATCATGGAAACCTCAAATCAAGCCACATAACCAGCGACTTGGCTGGCGTCTTTTGACAGCCTAGTCGAATGGCTAGTAGTCACACCAGAGTACACAGAGATCACAGAGAAAACCAACCCCGCTCTCTCTGCGGCTAATTGTTTTTTCAGATTCATTCCGAAACCGCGCGCCGTTCCAGCACTGCCTGCGCCAGCGTGCCGCTGTCTATGTGTTCCAGTTCGCCGCCCACCGGCAGGCCGCGTGCGATGCGCGACACCTTGATGCCCTGCGCGCACAGCAGGGTGGCGATGTAATGTGCGGTAGCCTCCCCCTCCACGGTAAAGTTGGTGGCGAGGATCACCTCGCACGGCTGCTCCTGCGCGCGCCTGACCAGCCGCTCCAGATGCAACTCGCGCGCACCAATGCCGTCCAGCGGGGACAGCCTGCCCATCAGCACGAAATACATGCCGCGATAACACTGCGCCTGTTCCATCATCAACAGGTCCGCCGGCATTTCCACCACGCACAACAAGTGCGGGTCGCGCCGCGATGAACGGCACAACACACACACTTCTTCTTCGGAAAAATTATTGCACTTTGCACAATGCCGGATGCTTTCCACCGCACGGCCGAGCGACTGCGCCAACTGCAATGCGCCCGGCTTGTCGCGCTGCAACAGGTGGTAAGCCATGCGCTGCGCGGATTTCGGGCCGACCCCGGGCAGGCAGCGCAAGGCTTCGATCAGATGTTCCAGGCTGGAAGGTGTATTCATAGCTAAAAAATCGAATCAGCCACAGAGATCACAGAGAGGTTCGGATTTTGATTTTCTGATTTTCTCTGTGTTCTCTGTGGCAAAAGGTTTTTGATTCATCAGTCAGAACGGCAAATTCATGCCGGGCGGCAAATTCATCCCCGCGGTAAAGCCGCTCATCCTTTGCTGGCTCACGGCGGCGGCCTGCTTCACCGCATCGTTCATGGCCGCCACAATCAAATCTTCCAGCATCTCCTTGTCGTCGGACAACAGGCTGTCGTCCAGCGAGATGCGGCGCACCTCGTGCGCGCAGGTCATGGTCACCTTCACCATGCCTGAACCGGCCTGCCCCTCCACCTCGACCGCCGCCAGTTCGGCCTGCGCCTTCTTCATGTTGGCCTGCATCTGCTGCGCCTGCTTCATCAGCCCGCCCAATCCGCCCTTCATCATTACTCTCTCTCCTAAGCCGGACGAGCCGGAACCAAAAATGGGAAGCCGTCTTCCCGCAGGTTGGGTTAGCAGTTTCACCGCGTAACCCAACAGCCTTTTTAATGATGTTGGGTTACGCGAAAAAGCCGCTAACCCAACCTACGCACTTCATCAGCCCGCCCAATCCGCCCTTCATCATCTTGCGTTCTCCTGCTGTACCGGTTTAATGGAATCCTCAACAATCCGCGCACCCAGTTGCGCCTGCGCCTCGCGCACAAACGTGTCCTGCATGATCGCTGCCTCGGCCTGCTGCTGGCGCAACTGTTTCTCGGTCTGCTCGACAGCGGCAGGCGTGGCCGCGCTGGCCGCCCCCAGCGTGACCGCCAGCTTCACCGGCTGTGCGAAATAATCGGCAAGCGCCGCCTGCAATTTGTCCTGCGCCGTCCTGTTGGTCAGCATGTGTTTGTGCTGCGGCGCCAGATTCAGTACCAGCCGCCCGTCGGAAAAACTTTCCAGCGTGCAGTGCTTGGCCAGCTCGCGCGCCGAACCCTGCACACTCAACTGCGCCAGCAACACGCCCCAGTCAAGCGCAGCGGCAGTTACCGGTTTGGCCGGCTGGGCAACCGCTTGTGCCGGATTCGGCTGCGGTGGCGGCGCGGGCACTGCGGCAGCAGGGGCCGCCGCCGGTGCGGGCCGACCATACACGGCATGCTTTTCAGCCACCGCCTGCGCGCCCGCCGGCATGAAGGCCAGCATGCGCAGCAGCGTCATGGTGAAACCGGCATACTCATCGGGCGCAAGGTCTATCTCGTTGCGCCCGTGGATGGCGATCTGGTAGAACAACTGTAACTCTTCGGCGCTGAAATTCTGCGCCAGCTCCAGCAGGCGCGCGCGCTCCGGCTCATCTTCCGCGATGGCCTGCGGCACGGTCTGCGCCAGCGCGATGCGGTGCAGCAGGGTCGCCAGATCCTGCAGGGCGGCATCGAACGCCAGGCTGCGCATCACCATGTCATCGGCAATACGCAGCAATTCCACTCCGTCGCGCGCCAGCAGGGCCTGCAGCAGGCCGTACAAATAACTTCGGTCGATCGCACCCAGCATGTTGCGCACCGTCGCCTCATCCACCCGTGCATCGGAATAGGCAATGGCCTGGTCGAGCAGGCTCAGCGCATCGCGCATGCTGCCCTGCGCCGCGCGCGCCAGCAGCGCCAGCGCACCCGCCTCAAAAGGGATATTTTCCTGCCCCAGCACATACTGCAAGTGCGTGAGAATCAGCGCGGGCGGCAACTGTTTCAAATTGAACTGCAAGCAGCGCGACAGCACGGTGACCGGGATTTTCTGCGGGTCGGTGGTGGCGAGGATGAACTTGACGTGCGCGGGCGGCTCTTCCAGCGTCTTCAGCATGGCGTTGAACGCCGACTTCGACAGCATGTGCACTTCGTCTATGATGTACACCTTGAAACGCCCATTGGTCGGCGCATACAGCGCGCTTTCCAGCAGCTCGCGCATGTTGTCCACCTGGGTGTTGGAAGCCGCGTCCAGTTCGATCAGGTCAATGAAACGCCCGCTGTCAATCTCCGTGCAGGCGCTGCAAACGCCGCACGGCGTGGCGGTGACGCCCGTTGCGCAATTCAGGGATTTGGCGAAGATGCGCGCGATGGTGGTCTTGCCCACTCCGCGCGTGCCGGTGAACAGGTAGGCGTGATGCAAACGGTTCTGCGCCAGCGCATTGCTCAATGCCTGCACGACATGCTCCTGCCCCGCCAGTTGCGCGAAGGTCTTGGGCCGCCATTTGCGCGCCAGAACGGAAGTTACAGACAAGATTCAGCCGATCTAAAAAGTGTTTTCAACTTGGGAAAACAGTTGGAGGATATCCAGTATCGCTTCGCAATGTTGCTTTGGTAGGTGCGAATTCATTCGCACATAACTTAAATTGTGCGTGCGAATGAATTCGCACCTACGAACCCATCAACAGCTTTCAAACCATCACGGGAACGCGTCCCGGCTTCAATAAGGAGGCGAGCCTTGCCCCCGGCACTTGCAGTAAATAGCTGTGGCTGCTTCCTTCCGGACCTGACCAGGTTCACTACACCACAATGCGGGGAGGCCCGCCAAACCGTTCAAGCAGGCTCAATAACCTGCTGTCCACCGCCTTGTCCCGACGATGCTCGCTAGGGTTCCTGAGCCGCTTCTTAAATTACGTTGGTGCAACATCAACCAGCTCGACATGATAGTTGAATCAGCCGGCAAAATCCACGCTATATTCCGCCACAGGCGGGGTGGGCGCTAAGGGTTTTATCCTAAAAACCGCAATTCAAGCCACAGAGAACACAGAGATGATGCGGGCCCCCCATTTTTTTATGTTCACCTGATGGGTGAGATTGCTATTAACGGCAACCAGTTGTTTCCTCTGTGAACTCTGTGTTCTCTGTGGCCAACTGCTTTCTCTAGGTTTATTGCACCGGGAAGTGACGGTAGAAAAATCTCTTGGCAAACTCCACTGCCACAAGATAGCACAACACCATCGCCGACAATATCAGGAAGAACAGCGGCGGCGGGGCAACGAAGCCGAGATGCGCTGCAAGCGGCGTGAAAGGCAACGCTGCGGCTATCAGGACGACCAGCAGCGAAGTGATGGTCAGCGCAATGCTGGGGCGGCTTTTTAATGGGTTACCCCGGGTGCGAATGACGAAGATCACCAGCACCTGGGTGGCGATGGATTCGATGAACCAGCCGGTGTGGAACAGCGCCTCACCTGCGCTGAAGACTTTCAGCATGATGTAGAACGTCAGGAAGTCGAATATTGAACTGACCGGCCCGACCGCCCACATGAAGTTGCGGATGAAGGTGGTGTCCCAGTGCCTGGGATGGGCAAGATATTTGTTGTCCACGTTATCCATGGGAATCGGCAGTTCCGAGACGTCGTAAAGCAGGTTGTTGAGCAGGATCTGTGTCGGCAGCATCGGCAGGAAGGGGAGGAACAGTGTCGCCCCGGCCATGCTGAACATGTTGCCGAAATTGGAGCTGGTCCCCATCATGATGTATTTCATGATGTTGGCGAAGGTGCGGCGACCCTCCAGCACGCCTGCGTGCAGCACATTCAGATCCTGCCGCAACATGATCATGTCGGCCGCCGCTTTGGCCACGTCCACGGCGCCGTCCACCGAAATGCCGACATCTGCCGAATGCAGCGAAGGGGCATCGTTGATGCCGTCACCGAGGTAACCGACCGTGTGTCCCTGTGTTTTCAGCGACAGGATGATGCGGTTCTTCTGCGCCGGCGTGACGCGGCAGAGCAGGTTGGCCTCTCTCACCCGGGCGGCCAATGTGGGATCGTCCATCTGCTGAATCTCGCTGCCGTTCAGCACACCCGTGACCGGCATGTCCAGTTGGGCGCACACATACCGGGTGACCAGCTCACTGTCGCCGGTGACGATCTTGATGTTGATGCCGCTCGCTGCCAGCGCCTTGAGCGCATGCGCCGCGCTCGCCTTCGGCGGATCGAGGAAGGCGGCGAAGCCTGCGAAGATGAGCTCGGTCTCGTCATCGACCACGGCATGCGGATGGTCCAGCGCCACCGTCCGCCAGGCGATGCCGAGCACCTTGAAGCCTTCCCGGCCGAGGCTGTCGTGCAAGGCCTGGATGGATGCCAGCGCCCTCTCATCCAGCGGCTGCGCGCCTTGCGCTTCGCCCACGGCATAATGCGTGGACAGCCTGAGGATATCCTCGGGCGAGCCCTTGACCACCAGCAGCCGTTTCTCGCCCTGATCGACCAGCACAGACACGCGCCGCCGTTCGAAGTCGAAGGGCACCTCGTCGATCTTGCGCCAGCCGCTTGCGTCGATCTCCTTGTGCTCGAGGATCGCGTCATCCAGCGGGCTCTTCAGGCCGGTCTCGAAATAGCTGTTGAGGTAGGCCAGTTGCAGCACCTGCGCGCTGTCGCTCCCCTGCGCGTCGAGATGGCGTTCCAGCTGGATACGCCCCTCGGTGAGCGTGCCGGTCTTGTCGGTGCATAGCACGTCCATGCTGCCCAGATTGTGAATGGCGGCAAGCTGCTTCACGATCACCTGCTTTTTCGCCATGCGCAAGGCGCCGCGCGACAGTGTCACCGTGATCACCATCGGCAACAGCTCGGGGGTGAGGCCGACGGCCAGCGCGATGGCGAACAGAAACGACTCGAGAAATGGCCGATGAAAAAACGCGTTGATCAGAAACACGAACAGCACCAGCAGGATAGTCAGGCGCATGATCAGCATGCCGAAGCTCTGGGTGCCCAGTTCGAAAGCGGTGGGCGGCGCCTTGGCCACCAGTGAGTCGGCGATATTGCCCACCGCCGTATCGGCTCCAGTGCGGCAAACCATGGCCCTGGCCATTCCGCTGATGACGGAAGTGCCCATGAACACGGTGTTCTCGGCCTGGCTAAGGTCTTCCACCGGCGCCGGCAGTTCGTGTGCCTGTTTCTCCACCGGATAGGCCTCGCCCGTCAGCAACGCCTGATTGACGAAGAAATCTTTTGCCTCAAGCAAGCGGCAATCGGCCGGAATGAGATCGCCCGCAGCCAGCAGCACCACATCGCCTGGCACCAGACCGGCTATCGGAATCTCCTGGGAATGGCCATCGCGCAACACCGTGGCTCGTACCGCGACAGCTTTCTTCAACTGTTCTGCGGCGCGACCGGCCCGGTATTCCTGAACGAAATCCAGGGTCACACTCATCAGTACGACGGCCCAGATAATCACGAATCCGGTGATCTCTCCGGTCAGCGCGGACACGGCGCTGGCCGCCAGCAAAACCATCACCAGCGGATTCTTGAAGTGGCTCAAATACTGAAGGAGCAGCGGCCGTTCGCCGTAGGCGCGTAGTGTGTTGGGGCCGAAGCGTGCGCTTCGCGCACACGCTTCCCGCTGGCTCAGCCCGGCCGGGAGCGCTTCCAATTGCGCTTGGAGCGCTTCGGCTGGCAGATTCCAGAACAGGGCATCGGGGCGATCCATTGTGCTTACCTTCTTTCGGTACAGCTATGTGTACGGCAGATGCTAAGTATAGTAACCGGGGTGCAGCTTTTGTAGGTTGGGTTAGCGGCTTCATCGCGTAACCCAACATGCGCACTAAACCTATTGTTTTACTCCCCTCTCCCGCTGGCGGGAGAGGGGCTGGGGGATAACCAGCGACTTGGTCATCGTTTTTTGATGGCCTAGTCGAATGGCTAGTTGTCCCATCCAGAGGGTGATAGCACAGCGTATCTGCTCCAATACACCCTCCATCTGTTGCATGACTTCGTTGTTCCAAAAACGCAGTACCGTATAACCTTGGCTGCGCAACCACGCATCCCGATGCTGATCATATTCCTCCTGTTCGGCATGTTGTCCGCCGTCGAGCTCAATAATCAGCCGTCGCTCCACACACACAAAATCTACAATATAGCGGCCCATGGGCTTTTGCCGTTTAAACTTTAAACCCATGAAGCGATGCGCCCTCAGGTGATACCACAGCCGCTGCTCAGCTTCAGTCTGGTTGGTGCGCAAAGTTTTGGCATTGTTTAACACTCTCCCTCCCCCCCGCCCCTCTCCCACACGTGGGAGAGGGGAGTATTCCCCCCCCCAGCATAGCCAGAAGTTTACCTCACTGAATTACAAGAAATTGCCGGAGTTAAGGATAGTGGAGTTGGGGTAATATCGCACATCGTATTTAAGCCTGTATCGAACACAAATATTTATGGAAGCCCATTATTCGCCTGCCACTATCCAGCGCAAGGTGGCCATCGCCGCCTGCTTCGGCACATTCCTGGAATGGTATGACTTCCTCACTTTCGCCTCGCTCGCCACCTATTTCAGCACGCTGTTTTTTCCCCAGGAAAATCCGGTCGCCGCGCTGCTGGCGAGTCTCGCCACCTTCGGGGTCGGCATGCTGGTGCGCCCGCTCGGCGCAGCGCTGTTCGGGTCGCTGGGCGACAAGCATGGCCGCCGCCCGGCTTTCATCGCCACCATTGTGCTGATGGGACTGACGACATTCTGTGTCGGCCTGTTGCCGACCTATGAACAGGTTGGTTTGCTGGCTCCCGCACTGCTGCTGGTGTTGCGCCTGTTGCAGGGATTTGCGGTCGGCGGCGAAATCGGCGGCGCGGCAGTGTATCTCACCGAGCATGCCCCAGCCGGCAAACGGGGTTTTTATACCAGCGTGCTGCAACTGATGGGGCCACTGGGCATACTAGCCTCCACCCTGCAAGTGGTGCTGCTGCAAGCGCTGTTGAGCACCGCCGATTTCCAGGCCTGGGGATGGCGCGTGCCGTTCCTGCTTTCCATCATCTTGCTGCTGGTCTCGCTCAAGAGCCGGGTGAACATGTTCGAGTCGCCGGTGTTCCTGCACTTGCGCGAAAAGCACGCCACCTCGAAGGCGCCGCTGCGTGAATGTTTATCCAATCCACACACGCTCGGGCGCATGGCGCTGCTGTTCTTCTGCATTTCCGCGGGCGGCTCGCTGCTGTTTTTCTCGTCCCAGGTCTACGCCAATGTGTATTTGAAAAGCGTGGTCAGACTCGATCCGCAACTGGCCGGAACGCTGGTGATGCTGGGCACCATTCTGCTGTTCCCGCTGACCATTTTTTTCGGCTGGCTGTCGGACCGCATCGGCCGCAGGCCGGTGCTGCTGGCCGGGCTGCTGCTCGGCAGCCTGGCCATCCTTCCCGTGTTCAAGGGCCTGCTGCATTACGGCAACCCAACGCTGGAGCGCTTCAACCGCGAGGTGCCGGTGGCGCTGTACGGCGAATCCTGCGCCTACGATCCGTTCATCTCGACGCGCAACGACTGTGAGCGCAATCAGCAACTGCTCGCCAAACTGGGCGTGTCATACACGCTCTACCCCGCACCGGCAGCGCATGGCACGGCGGTGCGCATCGGCAGCAAGAGCGAGGTTGCCGGCTACCAGCCGGAGGAACTCACGCAGATGTTGAAGTCCGAGGGCTGGACCGAACAGGCCGATCCGCGCCAGACAGACCGACTGATGATATTCCTGCTATTGCTCATCCCGGTCGTTGCCGTTGCGCTGATCACCGGGCCGCAAACCGCCACGCTGGCCGAACTGTTTCCGGCGCGCACACGTTACACGGCGGTGGCGCTGCCGCACAACCTCAGCGCCGGCTGGATAGGCGGCCTGTCGCCGTTCATGATCACCCTGCTCAGCGTGAAAGCGGGAAATGCATTATCCGGCATGTGGTATCCGGCCGGGCTGCTGGCGGCAGCCTTTGTCATCGGTCTGATTTTTCTGCCGGAGACACGCAACACCCCACTCGACGGCTAACTCATGAACGACACCGTGCTGCTCGACAAACTGGCACAACTGGCCGCACAACGGATTGGCTTGCGCATACCAGATGATGCACATGACCGTTTCATCGACATTTTGCGCGAGCATGCCAGGCGCCGGGGCTACTCTGCGCTGGCGGACTATCGAAATTTTCTTGCCAGCAAGCAAGCAGCCGAAGAATGGGAGGAACTCGCCCGCGCCTTTACCAGCGGCGAGACATTTTTCTTCCGCGACCACGGTCAGTTCGATCTCATGCGTTTGCGCTTGTTACCCGAACTGATCGAACGGCACCGCAGTGACAAAACCCTGCGCCTGTGGAGCGCAGGTTGCGCCAGCGGCGAAGAGGCTTATTCCCTGGCCATGCTGTTGGACATGCTGCTGCCGGAGCGTGACGGCTGGGATATCCTGATTCTTGGCACTGACATCGACTCAGCGGCAATTGCCAAGGCGCAGCGTGGGCAGTATGGGCGGTGGTCATTCCGCATGATTCCTCCGGAAATACAGCAACGTTATTTCCACACTGAATCCGCAATCCACAATCCGCAATCCGCATTCATACTTGATGAATGCATCCGCCGCATGGTGACGTTCCGCGTTTCCAATCTTGTCGGCGAACCATTCCCCGACTTGGCTTCGGAATTGCACGACATGGATCTGATCCTGTGCCGCAACGTGTTCATCTACTTCGACCCCGCTGCCGTATCCGCAGTAGCGGAAAAGTTCACCGCCACGCTGTGCGAAGGTGGCTACCTCCTGACCGCGCACACCGAACTCATCGGACATCCAGTACAAGAGCTCAAATCGAGGCTGTTTGCCGAGGGGGTGGTGTATCAGCGGCGTAATACATCGAATGCAGATTGCAGATTGCGGATTGCAGAACAACCCAATGCGGATTTCGGATTGCAGAATGCGGAATTAAAAACCAGTGCCCCTCCGCAATCCGCAATCAACATTCCGCAATCGACTGGTTCCGCATTTGAGATATTGCTCAAGGAAGCACGGGCACATGCCGACCGGGGTGAGTTCGATGTGGCAGAGCAGGTGTGCCACAAGGCATTGGCCGTCTATCCATTGGCGCCAGCCCCTTATTTCCTGTTGGCGCAGTTGGCTCAACTCAAAGGTGATTTCAATCAGGCCAAGGAATGCCTGAACAAGGCCATCTATCTCGATTCCCACTTCGTGGCCGCATATCTCGAACTGGCGGCACTGTGCGAGCGCGACGATGACATACCGCGAGCGCAGACTTTACGGCGCGCCGCTCTGGGCATCGTCCGCAGCATGCCGAGCAGCGAGGTGATCGAGCAATATGAAACGACCGCTGGAGAGCTGACGCAATGGCTCACGCAATGGGAACGTAAACCAACAGAAGGGTGATGACACCAAAGTTACCGGATATTTGCGCCCTGCCAGACAAACGCTGACACCAAATATCTCCTTTCCCTGCGGCAACATATAGGCCGTTTGGCATATATGAATTAATCAGAAACAGGTGTAACCTCCACTCTCCCGAAAAATCTGATGTTACAAAACAGGGAGCAGTGGCCATGACAATTCATTTAATTGACGACCACGATCTAATCCGTACGAGGCTGACTCAACATGACCAGCCGCACCGTACTGATTTTTGATCTGGACGATGCGCGTTTCGGCGTGGACGCCACGCTGGTGCGCGAATCGGTGTGGCTGCCGGAGCTGACCCCGGCCGAGGAAGCACCGCCTTACATCGCCGGCATCTTCAGCCTGCGCGGCCAGATTGTTCCCGTCACCGACCTCAATCTGCGTTTCGGTCATCCTGCTCGGCCTTATTCCCTCAGCAATCAAATCGTGGTGCTGGAACTGGACAGTCTGTTGATGGGACTGATCGTCAGCGAAGTGCGCGAGGTGACCGAGCTTTCCGCCGAAACCATTCAGCCGCCGCCGAAATTTGATGTGGAAGCTCCTGCACATGCTCACCTGGTTGAAGGAGAAGTGCGGGTGGGCGACGATATCGTAACGCTGCTGGATGCGCGTCAACTTGTGCACCAGCCGCAAACTACCCTTGAGTCAACTCCCCCCCTCCCCAACCCTCCCCCGCGCTACACGCAAGGGAGGGAGCAAAAGCCCCTTCCTCCGCTTGCGGGGGAAGGTTGGAATGGGGGGGGTGGAAGTGGCGCGGAGCAGACATCTCCCGCCCATCACTTCTGTCCGCAAGCCACGCCGGAACAACACGCGGTATTCCGCGCACGCGCCAAGGCGCTGATGGAAGCTGCCGCCGAGGAAGATGGCGCGCGGCTGCCGCTGGCGGTGGTGGAGCTGGACGGCGAATACTTCGGCATCGAACTCCAGGCGGTGCAGGAATTCTGCAACATCACACACCCCGCCCCGATTCCCTGCTGCCCGCCGCACATCCTCGGCGCCATCAGCCTGCGCGGCAACCTGTTCACCCTGCTCGATCTGCGCGCTGCGCTCAATCTGCCGCGTGCGCCGCAGGGCAGCGGCAAGGCGGTGGTCACCCTTGCTTCGACCTGGCTCAGCACAGGCTTTGGCGAGCAATCGGTAGGCGTGGCGGTGGACGATGTGCATGACGTGGTCTATTTGCGTGAAGAAGAATTGCAGGCTGCGCCGCCGGCGTTGCGCGAACAGCACGGTGCGGAGGTTAAGGGCACCGCGCCTTATGGCGGCAGGATGATGGCGGTGCTGGACCTGCCCGCGCTGCTGGCGCGGGAGGAGTGGATAGTCAATGAAACAGCGTGAGCGATTGCGGATTGCGGAATGGGTGTGGTTTTCAATCCGCATTCCGCACTCCGCACTTGATTTACTCCGCAATCCGCATTCCGAAATCTTTATAGGGGGAGGTCGTCATGTTAAAAAAGATGAAACTGCGCCAGCGCATCTTGCTGGGTTATCTGGCCCCGCTGCTGTTGCTGCTGGGTGTCATGGGTCTGGTGTTCGTCAACTTGCAGGAGGCGGAACGGCAAGCAGCGCTTAGGGACGATGCGCAGGCCATTAAGACCAAGGTCAGAGATCTTCACTTTGCACTGTCCAAGATACAGCGGGCAACGCGCGGGTACCTGCTGGTAAAGAGTCCCACTTCATCCCAGGATTATCAAGCTGGGGTGAAGGATTTCGGGACTTTCTCTGAGATGCTGAAAACCCTGATAAAAGACCCGCAGCAGCAGGATACGCTGCGCCGCATTGTAGAAAAGCAACAGGAGCTCTCCACACTGCAGCAGCAGATGATGGCACTGGTGGACGAGGGTAAGGAAGCGGCAGCCATAGCCGTGTTCCGTTCCGGAAAACCCGCTGAACTGGTACGCATGGAGGATGAGTTGGTGGCCGGTTTTGAGCAGCGGGAAACCGAAATTGTCAAAGGGGGCGTAGAAGCGGAAAAAGCGGCCATGCGCACGGTTGTCAATTCGATCATCTACGGCATGGTGGGATCCATCGCCCTGGCGGTCGCCATCGCCTTGTGGCTCGCCGCAGCGATCAGCCGCAACATCACCGCCAACGCTGCCCAGCTTTCCGCAGCCGCCAACGAAATTGCCGCGACCATCACTCAGCACGAGCGCACCGCCAGCCAGCAGGCGTCTGCGGCAAATGAAACTTCTGCCACCTTGACCGAACTCTCCGCCTCCTCGCGCCAGTCGTCCGAGCAGGCGGCGAACGCGGCAGCGGTTGCGGAAAAGGCTACCACTGCGACGCTGCAGGGCGGCGACGCCACCCGCCAGGCGGTGACTGCGATGAGCAACCTCAAGGACAGTATCGCCGCGATGGCCGACCAGATTTTGCGCCTGGGCGAACAGACCGGGCAGATCGGCACCATCGCCACGCTGGTCAAGGACTTGTCCGGGCAGATCAACATGCTGGCGCTCAACGCGGCGGTTGAAGCCGCGCGCGCCGGCGAGCACGGCAAGGGCTTTGCGGTGGTAGCCAGCGAAGTGCGCAAACTCGCCGATCAGAGCAAGAAATCGGCGGAGCAGGCCAGCGCGCTGGTGGCCGACATCCAGAAGGCGACCAACTCTTCGATCATGATGACCGAGGAAGGCACGCGCACCGTGAATGATGTGACACAACTGGCGCAGAAAGTGGCCGAGCTGTTCAACAATATCTCCGGCATGGCGGGCCGCGTCAACGAAAATACGCAGCAGGTGATGCTCAACGCCAAGCAGCAATCCGCCGCGTTCACCCAGATTGTGGAAGCGACCAACAACATCGCTTCCGGCGCCAAGGAAACCGCCGCCGGCATCAGCCAGACCAAGATCGGGGTGCAGAAATTGAACGAGGCGGCGGAAAATTTGAAGGCGATAGCGTGAAACGATTGCGGATTTCGGAATGGTCATGATTGAAGACAAGGAACTGGCCCAACTATTCAAGGCGGAAAGCGCGGAGCATCTCGCGCGCCTCGACGATGGCCTGCTGCGCCTGGAGAAAACACCCGCGGACCAGCCGCTGCTGGAAGAAGTGTTCCGCGAGTCGCACAGCCTGAAGGGCGCAGCGCGGGTTTGCTCCCTCCCTTGCACGCGCGGCGTGCGGGGGGAGGGTTGGGGTGGGGGCGAGGTTAGGATAAAAAATTATGCGTAACTCCATAACCCAAAACCGCGCACGCTCGTTGCGAAACCACGCGACGGATACTGAACGCCACCTTTGGCGCTGTCTGCGCAACCACCAGCTTGGAGGCCACCGCTTCAGGCGCCAGGTACCCATCGGCAACTACATCGCCGATTTTGCCTGTCTGGAGGCTAAGCTGATTATCGAACTGGACGGCGGGCAGCATCAGGAACAGGCGGAATATGATGCGCATCGAGATTCGCAAATGGAAGCGATGGGATTCGGTGTGTTGCGGTTTTGGGATAACCAGGTGTTTCAAGAGACGCAGGCGGTGCTGGAGGTAATTCTGCGGGCGTTGGAAGAACGGAGTTCTCTCCACCCCGCTTGCCCCCACCCCAGCCCTCCCCCGCAAGCGGGGGAGGGAGCAGTAAGTGATCCGCAAGCGGAGGAGGGGGCAAACACACAGGTGGAGGAGGGGTTTATGGCTCCCTCCCTTGCACGCAGCGCGGGGGCGGGTTGGGGCGGGGGCGAGTCATGATCGAAGATAAAGAACTGGCCCAACTATTCAAGGCGGAAAGCGCAGAGCATCTTGCGCGCCTCGACGATGGCCTGCTGCGCCTGGAGAAAACACCCGCGGACCAGCCGCTGCTGGAAGAAGTGTTCCGCGAGTCGCACAGCCTGAAAGGCGCGGCGCGCATGTTGGGGCTGGCCAGAATAGAGACTGCCGCGCATGGCCTGGAAACCATCCTGAACACGGCGCGCAAGGGCGAGGCGCCGCTCACGCCGGATGCAATCGAACGCATGACGGCCGTGCTGGGCGAGTTGCGCAAGCTGGTGCAGGAGGCGCTTGGCGGTGGCTCGCCGGTGAATGCGGAACCAGCTATGGTAGGTCGGGTTAGCCAGCCAGGGCGTAACCCGACAAGCAATGTTCCGGCGTATGGCAATGTTGGGTTACGCGATGAAGCTGCTAACCCAACCTACGTACCTCCGCAATCAGATATTCCGCAACCCGCAATCCCAACTCTGCAATCAAATGTTCCGCAATCCGAATTCCGCATTCCGAATTCGACCGAGCCATTCCGAATTGATACGGTGCGGGTGGAGACGCGCAAGCTGGACGACCTGCTCACGCTGGTGGGCGAACTCAGCGTGATCGAGGGGCGGGCGCAGCACCGGCTTTCGCTGATGGATGCGCTGCTGGAACAATGGGCGGCAATGGAACACAGCCATAAAAAAGGGATTGCGGATTACGGATTGCGGATTGAGGAATTAGGCAAGGGCATCAGGCAAGCGCGCGACGCCTTCTACGAGGACGGCGCGCGCCTGGAAACCACGGTCAACACGCTGGAAGAGCAGGTGCATGCCGCCCGCCTGCTGCCACTGTCCACCGTGTTCGCGCTGTTCCCGCGCATGGTGCGCGATCTCGCCAAAGCTCAGAGCAAGGAAGTGGAATTAATCATCGAGGGCGGGGAAATCGGCGTGGACAAGCGCATCCTCGAAGAAATGAAAGACCCGCTGATGCACCTGCTGCGCAACGCCATCGACCACGGCATCGAACTGCCTGACGGGCGCGAGCGGCAGGGCAAGCCGCGCGGCGGTGTGGTGCGGCTGCGCGCAGTGCGGGAAAACAGCACCGTGCTGCTGGAAGTGCGCGACGACGGGCATGGTTTGAACCTGGAAGCGATCCGGCAGACAGCGTTGAAGCGCGGGCTGCACGATGAGGCCGCACTCGCCGCCATGACCCCGGCGCAATTGCAGCAACTGATTTTTTTGCCCGGCTTCTCCACCAGCAGCTTCGTCACCGAGCTGTCCGGGCGCGGCGTCGGGCTGGACGTGGTGCGGGTCAACGTGGAGCGACTCAAGGGCGACATTCGCATGGAGTCCACACCGCAACAGGGGACGGTGATGCAGGTGCGCCTGCCGCTGAGCATGGCCACTACGCGCCTGCTGCTGGCCGGCGTGGGCGACCGCCTGTTCGGCTTGCCGATTGAATTCGTGCATACCTCGCGGCGCATACGCGAAGAAGATATTTTTACCCTCGAAGGACGCCCTGCCATCGAACTGGACGGCCAGCCGGTGATCGCGCCGCGCTTGGCTGATTTGCTGGCGTTACCCACCGGGAATCAGGGCAGCGAAACGGTATGCATCGTGCTCCAGGTCGGCGACGAACGGTTGGGGTTGCGCGTGGACGAGCTGCTGGATGAAGAAGAGGTGGTCGCCAAGCCGCTGGGTGCGCCGCTCGTGCGGGTGCGCAACGTTTCCGGCCTGACCATATTGGGCAGCGGTGAGATTTGTGCCGTGCTGAATCCCGCCGATCTGGTGCGCACAGCACATAAGGGAGTGCGGAATGCGGATTTCGGATTGCAGAATGAAGCCCCCATTCCGCATTCGAATGGTTTGCCAATCCGCAATCCGCAATCCGCAATCTGCATTTTATTGGTGGAAGATTCGGCGCTGGTGCGCGCGATGGAAAAACGCATCCTCGAAGACGCCGGATACGAAGTGGTTGCCGCAGTGGACGGTGTGGATGGCCTCAGCGCGCTTGGCCGCCGCTCCTTTGCCGCAGTGGTGTCGGACATCGTCATGCCCAACATGGACGGGCTGACGCTCACCACCCGCATCCGCCAGGAGCCGCGCTACAAGGAGCTGCCGGTGATACTGGTGACCACGCTTTCTTCCGATGAGGACAAGCGGCGGGGGCTGGAGGCCGGCGCCAGCGCCTATATCCCCAAACCCTCGTTTGATCAGCGCGTGCTGCTGGAAACCCTAAAAAGGCTAATCTAAATGCGGAATGCAGAATTCGGAGTGCGGAAGAAGCTGAGTAGTGAACTAGGAATGTGGAGTGCTGACCCCACTCCAAATTCCGAAATCAGCACTCCGCATTCGAATGTGGAACGGGGAGTACGGAATGCGGAATGAAAATGAATTGAAGCAACGAACCAAGAGTTTCGCGCTGCGGATCATGGGGCTGATTGATAGCTTGCCGGTAGGAAGAACAGCCGAGGTAATCGGCAGGCAATTGCTCCGCTCCGGGACATCGGTTGGTGCGAATTATCGCGCGGCGTGTCGCGCGAAATCTGTGGCGGATTTTATCGCCAAGATGGGCATCGTGGAGGAAGAGGCGGACGAGTGTATGTACTGGATGGAGCTTCTGTCCGAGGCAAAGATTCTGCCGTTGGCCAGGCTGCAACCGCTCATAGCGGAATCTGACGAACTCGTAGCCATCACGGTCTCATCTATCAAAACGGCAAGGGAAAACAAAAAATGATCTCCCCCAATCCGCAATCCGCAATCCGCAATCCGCAATCGAGTACTCCGCAACCCGCAATCAGAGTCCTACTGATAGACGATTCACCCTTGGTGCTGCATATCCTGCAGCGCATGCTGTCGCGCTTTCCGGAAATCCAGGTGGTGGGCACCGCCGCGAATGGCAGGGAGGCGCTCGACCTGCTGCCGGCCTTGAATCCGGACGTGATCTGCGTTGACCTGCATATGCCGGTGATGGACGGGCTGGAATTCACCCGCGAGGCGATGGACAGCTACCCGCGCCCGATCCTGGTGGTGAGCGTGTCGGTGGAGCCGGACTCCCCCAACATCTTCCGGCTGCTCGAAGCGGGAGCGGTGGATATTCTGCCCAAGCCGCGCGACATTCTCGGCGCCGACCTGGACAAGCTGGCCAATGAGCTGGCCAGCAAGATACGCATCCTGTCCGGTGTGCGGGTGTTCCGCCGCCACAATGACGCGCCCGCCGCCAGGCATGCTCCCAGGCCCACCGCGGTGCCTCGCCCGAAAGCCGCGCTGCGCATGGTGGTGATCGGCGCCTCTACCGGCGGACCGCAGGCCCTGCGCGAAATATTGGGAAGCCTGCCCGCCAATTTCCCGCTGCCGGTGGTGTGCGTCCAGCATATCGGCAGCAGCTTTCTGTCCGAGATGGTGATGTGGCTGGCCGAAATCTGTCCACTGCCGGTGCGCAAGGCAACGCACGGCGAAACGCCGCAAGCGGGGACGGTTTATTTCGCGCCCGAGGATGTTCACCTGGAACTGGACGATGGCGGCAGGCGCTTTGCACTTTCCCTGGCAGCACCCGTCGATGGTCATTGCCCTTCGGTGACCGTCACCATGCGCGCCGCGGCGCGCTGTTTCGGCGCCGGCACCGTGGGCGTGCTGCTGACCGGGATGGGGCGCGACGGCGCCGATGGCATGGCAAGCATCGTCGCCGCAGGTGGCATCACCATCGCCCAGGACGAGGCCAGCAGCACGGTGTACGGCATGCCCAAGCAGGCGGTGGAGCTAGGTGCGGCGCAGCATATATTGCCGCTGGAGCAGATCGCACCCGCATTAGAAGCAATGCTGAATTCGGAATTCGGAGTGCGGAATAAAACGAATGCGGAATGAATCGAGTGCGGAATTCGGATTGCGGATTGCGGAGTGGGGAGCGCGGAATGTTGAGTGAACCGCTGTTTTTTTATTCCGCAATCCGCATTCCGAAATCCGCAATCAAATGGGAGGTATGAAATGGAAAATAAAAACGAATTGAATACTGAACCCGAAATCCGGAGCGCAGAATCTACTCCGCAATCCGCAATCCGCAATCCGCAATCAGATATCCTGATCGTCGAAGACGGCCCGGTAGAAGCCGAGCTGCTGCGCCGTGTCCTGGCTCATTCAGGTTACCAGGCAACATGGGTGAAGAACGGCGAGGAGGGATTGCAGGCCTTGCGCGAGCATCCCTATGTGCTGGTGATAAGTGACATTCAGATGCCGCTGATGAACGGCTATGAGCTGTGCCGCGCAATCAAGCTCGACGAAAAACTGTGGGACACCCCGGTGATTCTGGTAACGATGCTGTCAGAACCGAAAGACATCATCAAGGCACTCGAAGCCGGCGCCGACAGCTACATTACCAAGCCCTATATCGATGTCATTCTGCTGGGCCGCATCAGCTCCCTGCTGGCCAATCCGTTCCGCAGGAAGTTTGCGGAAGAACGGCGGAAAATACAAGTGGAGTACGGCGGTGAGAGCTACAACATCGCCGCCAGCGGTCAGCTGGTGGCGAACATGCTGTTCTCGGTGTATGAGAACAGCATGTTCCTGAACCACGAATTGTTGCGCATCCAGAATCAACTCAACCTTCTTAATAATAGCCTGGATGAACAGGTGCTGGAGCGCACAGCGGCATTGCAAAAGAGCGAGGAGAAGTTCCGCAAGATCACCGAATCGGCGCAGGATGCCATTATCATGATGGGTAATGATCAGCGCATCTCGTTCTGGAACACTGCCGCAGAGCATATTTTTGGCTATAACGCTGCCGAAGCGGTGGGGCATGAACTGCATGCCCTGATCGTGCCAGCACTGGCACGCTCCAAATTTGTACAGGCTTTTCCGCATTTCCAGGCAAGCGGTAAGGGAGCAATTATCGGCAAAATGACCGAATTGACCGCATTGCGCAAAGGCGGCGAGGAGTTTCCGGTCGAGCTGTCCGTTTCTGCGACACAAATCGGCGGCCAGTGGCACGCCATTGGTATCGTGCGCGACATCACCCAGCGCAAGATAAATGAGGTACGGATCGCGCGTCTCAACCGGATTTACAGTGTGCTCAGCGGCATCAACACCACGATCGTGCGTGTCCACGATGAGGATGAACTATTCAGTGAAGCCTGTCGCATCGCGGTGGAGCATGGCCATTTCACCTTCGTATGGATCGGCAAGTTTGATGCAGACAAGCAGCAGCTGAGGCCGGTCGCCCGGGCAGGCCGCGACGACGGATATCTGGCACAGATCAATTTGACCACACGCGAGGGTACCAAAGGAAGCTGTGCATTGACCACACAGGCGCTGACCGAGGCGAAACCGGCGGTGTGCAACGACATCGCCAGCGACGAGCGCATGGCAGCATGGCGCAGCGAAGCATTGGGCCGTGGCTATCGTTCCGTGACAGTGTTCCCGCTGGTTGTGGAAGAGCGACCAGTCGGCATATTCGCACTCTACGCCTCGGAACCGGGCGTGTTCGATGACGAGGAGATGAAATTGCTGGTCGAGATGTCGGGCGATATTTCGTTCGCCATAGATAATATCAATAAGAAGAAAAAGCTTAATTATCTCGCTTACTATGATGTGATCACCAGCCTGCCGAACCGCACGCTGTTTTACGACCGTCTTGATCAGCATCTGCATGATGCTGCACAAAACGGTAAGACGACGGCGGTGCTGGCAATCGACCTGGAACGCTTCAGGGCCATCAACGAGACGTTCGGGCGGCACCTCGGCGATGTGCTGCTGAAACAGGTGGCCGAACGCCTGATGGGCACCGGGGTGGGAGTGAATCACCTGGCGCATATCAGCTCTGACTGCTTTGCAGTGGTTTTGCCCAATGTCAGGGAGGAAGCGGACGTGATGCACTTCCTGGAGAATCAGATCACCGCAGTCCTGAGCAAACCATTCCAGCTGGAAGGCCAGGGGCTGCACATATCAATCAAGGCGGGCATCGCCCTTTTCCCCGCCGACGGGAAAGATGCCGATACATTGTTCCGCAACGCCGAAGCCGCCCTGATAAAGACCAAGCTCTCCGGCGACAAGTATTTGTTCTATACCCCCGAGTTCAATGCCCGGATCGCCGATAGGCTGAAGCTCGAAAACAAATTGAGAATAGCGCTGGAGCAGAAGCAGCTGGTGCTGCATTACCAGCC
>ORMF010621669.1_pt1 | contig 25920 bp, 24 predicted proteins | sample 1779871 | NCBI WGS metagenome assembly ORMF01 (sample SAMEA104232316, study PRJEB22302) | groundwater metagenome | biome: forest; feature: aquifer; material: groundwater | place: USA | collected 2011-08-07 | depth 5.4 m | reverse complement strand
CTCGCCGATGGTGCAGCCGTGCAGCATCGCCTGGTGGCCGATGGTGACGCCAGCGCCGATAGTCAGCGCAAAACCCGGGTCGGTGTGGAGCACTGCGTTATCCTGCACGTTGCTGCCGTCGCCGATGCGAATCGGCTCATTGTCGCCGCGAATAACCGCACCGGGCCATACGCTGACGTGCTCGCCCAACGTCACTTTGCCGATCACTGTCGCCTCGTTTGCGACATAGGCTGAGGGTGGAATGATCGGCGCATCATCGCCGAGCCGATAAATCGCCATACTTTACTCCTTAAGAGATTTTCCTTTGCGCTCGTTGCGCCTTGGCGCACAAACCTAATACCGTTCAAGACGTTCAACCCGTTCAATTCGTTTAAGCCGTTTGAACGGAGCGAAGCGGTTGAACGGCTTGAACGTTTTGAACGCTAAATCGAATGCGCAAAGGGTTTCCCATCTCTCACCTCAGCCCAAAAAACGCGCGCCCGAATTTTCCCAGAACTTCTTTTCTAAGCTCCGGGCTGGTCTCGGCGACCGCGGGGAACCTGGCCATCCATTCGTAGGGCCTGCACGCGTCGATGACCGCCCGGGAGTTCAACAGGACTTTCGAATCGGGGTGAATCATCGGATCGAGGGAACTCGACCAGCAGCGCCGCTGGATGTCGATATCGCCTTCCGGGTCGCAGCGGGTCGACAACGCCCAAACCACGTCGTCGATGCGCGTCGGGTCGATGTCGTCGTCGACGACGATGGTGAAGCGGTTTTGATATCCGCCGGAGAAGCACTGCGAGGCGATGACGCCCGCTTGTTTGACGTGGCCGGGGTAGCGTTGTTTGATGGCGACCACGGTGAACTGCCGCGGCCCGGGCTCATGCGACCAGACACCGCGAATCTCGGGCACGCCGGCTTTCTCCAGCTCTTCCCAGACATGCGCCGAACGGGTGATCGCGCGCAGCAGCGTCAACACATGCGGCGGGCGCGCCGGGTTGGCACAGGAGACGATGGGATCGTTTCGATACAGAACGCGCTTCACGCGAACAACCGCTTCGAGACTGCGCGGGCTGGCGTAATAACCGGGCCACTCGCCGAACGGCCCTTCTTCTTTTAAATCGCCCGGGCGAATCTCTCCTTCCAACACGATCTCGGCGTCTGCCGGGTACGGCAGGCCCGTGATGTCGCTGCGAATGACCTTGATCGGCTCGCCTCTCAGGCCGCCGGCGAAATCGAATTCGCTAATGCCAGATGGCACCGGACTGCATGCGGCGAACCACACTAGCGGATCGCAGCCGAGTACGATGTTAACGGGCATCGCGACACCTTTCTCAAAATACTTCTGCTTGTGAATGTAACCATGCTTTCCCGGTCCGATGTAAATCCCGGCGCTTGTTTTATCCTGGGACATCATCCGATAGGTGCCGGCGTTGATCCAATCCGAATCCGGATCCTTTGTAATCACTAAGTGGCCCGTTCCCAGATAGCGGCCGCCGTCTTTTTCGTGAAGCAGCGGCGCTGGAAAGCGCCAAAGGTCGACATCATCCCCTTCCTGAGCGTGCTCATGGACCGGTCCGCTCCGCACTTCCTCCATTGGGATTGGTGCGCAGCGTCCCATCCTCTCGTGATACATCCTGGTAAACTCCAACACATGATCGAATTCCTCGGTAATCCCCAGCGTTAACGCGATGCGTCTTGGCGAGGCGAAATGGCCGAAGAGTGTTCGATATCCGTTCGCGTGGCCTTTGATCTTGTCGAAGATCAGCGCCGGTGGATAGGGCGGATGCTCGCGATAAAGCACGTCGACGATGGCGCCCATTTCGAGGTTCCAGTCGACGTCTTCGAGCGTTCTCAGCTCGCCGAGCTCGTCTACTTTAACCAGCCAATCGCGCAGGCCGTCATAAATCATAGTTATTCCTTAACGGACAATGTTTTTTAACCACGAAGCGCCCAGCACGGCGAAGCCGCAACCAAAGAAGCCACCGTTTTCACCACGAACGCCCAGCGTGGCACAGCCGCAACCAAAGATGAAAAAAGAAATCTTACCACGAAGGTCACGAAGAGCACGAAGTTAAGAAGTTTAAAAATATCAATGTCCGAACCCTTCGTGTCCTTCGTGTGCTTCGTGGTGAGATAGTATTTTTGATTCAGGAAATTAGGAATGATGCGTCAGAACATTTGCGCAGGCCGCGAGAACTTCAAACTATAGTAGTACGAAGAGCACGAAGTTCAAGAACAGAGTTTCCGAAACCTTCGTGATCTTCGTGGTGAATAGTCCTTAATTAGACGAGTCGATACTCGCAGCGCCCTCGGCGGTTTTTCTCAAGGTGAGCGCAAAGCCGGGTTTGCGGAAAAAAATCTGACTGCAGTCTTTCATTTTGCTCAACTCTTCGAGCAAACGGAGCAACGGTTGTTTTCCGTCAAGCTGCGGCCGCGGCGCGCCGCCATTGATCAGCGCATTTACGGCGTCCGAACCGGCATAGACCCGTAACAGAAGCTCCTCATCGGAAACGGCCGGCCCGCCGAATTTCTCGCGTACTTCTTTCAAAGAGAGATCACGCGGTTGCCAATTTTTCCAGTCCTTCGCGCGACTGCGACTTAATATCTTGTCTCTAACGTTGGGCTCCATGAGGACCGGCGCTTCCCTGCCCCAGATTCCCAGAGCGTATTGGATGACTTGATCGGTGACTTCCTTGTAGCGCTCGCCGACAATCACGTTGATCGCCGCCTGGCTGACGACGAATTGCGAGAGCGGCGTCACCATGATCGGGTAGCCAAAGTCTGCGCGCACGCGAGCCGCCTCTTCGATCGTCGCCGGCAACTGATTTTCCTTGCCAACTAGCTTCAACTGATGGCGCAGATTGGAGATGACGCCCCCCGGCACTTGGTGTAGATATTGCGACTCGTCGTAGGCGAACGGCTTGCCAATAGCCAACCCATCTTGTTTCGCGATTGCGGTGAAATGCTCTTCAACGGGTTTCACTTCTTCGTCATTCACCACCGGAGTATAACCCAGAGCTCGAAGATTTCTCGCGACGTTGAGAATCGAAGGCTGCGATGAGCCGTTGGCGAGGGGGGGGATCGACGTGTGCAGCGCCGTGATACCAAGCTTTACCGCTTCGAGATAGCAAAGCGGCGCCAAGCCATTATTGCAATGCGCATGATACTCCACGGGAACGTCGCCCGCGTTTTGCAAGATGGAGGGAATCAGCGTTCGCGCCCGCTCGGGGGTGAGCAGCCCGCCCACGTCTTTGAAGCAAATTCGATAGGGCCGGATCGACGCCGCCTCCCGTGCCTTTTTTGCATAATAGTCGTCGGTATGGCGCGGCGAGACGGAATAGATGAGATTGACGACGGTCTCCATCCCCACGTCGCGAAGCTCTGTCACTTCATCTCTCATCTCCTCGAAATCGTTCCAGCAGTTCGAAGTGCGCGTCAGCGTGATGCCGTAGGAGACTACGCGCTCGACAAATAGCCGCATCGCCGCGTGCGGCAGTTTTTCCATTGCGCCGGAGCCGTGCATGCCGCCGTGGTTGCGCAGCCGCGTACGGCGAAAGCGCTTGCTCCCTTCGCGCAGCCACACCCAAGGATTTTCCTTGTGCTCACGCACGTACTTCTTGAGCATGATCGAGACGAAGAACTCCATCGACTCAAAGCCTATCCGGTCCATCTGGGCCGCAATCGGCAGCATCGCGCCGGTCTTCATGCCCAGCGCCCAGAGGCTCTGCTGCCCGTCGCGCAACGTGGTGTCGATAAAATGAATCTCGCTCATGGGACACTCAACCGCTTGAATTTCCGCTCTGTCACCACGAAGGACACGAAGGTTTCGGACTCTTGATATTTTTGAACTTCTTAACTTCGTGCTCTTCGTGCTCTTCGTGACCTTCGTGGTAAAAGTTGCATTTTCTTTTCGGTTGCGGCGCAGCCGCGCTGGGTCATTCGTGGTAATTTGTTAACGGTGCGCAGGCACACTACCGGCGCTACGCCATCACTGCAACCGTCGCCGGTTATTTCTTGGCCGGCGCCATTTTGCTTTGCGCCAGCAGCTCCCTGAGGATCGAATAATCCCCCAATTTGCTCCGATCCACCGAGGCCGCGCGCTTGTCGACATAGACCATCATCTTAACCAGGTTTTCAACCGCGGCGTCCGGCGGGACGAGATCGACGGTTGCCCGCGTGCGCATCTGCTCGTAAGCGTGGTCGAGACTCTCCTTGTCATCGCCCGGCATGAGGCGACGCAGAACGCCAATGGACCCTTCTTTGTTGGTCGTGACGTAGGCGGTGGCGTCCAGGTAGGCTTTCACGAAACGGACCCACTTGTTTCGGTTGGCCTTCAGCTCGGCAACCGTTACCACGATCGGGCCATTCATGAAAGGAGTCTTCTTGCCGGTGACGAGATGAAAGCCCAACTTCTTCATCTTCGTTTCGAAGACAAAATCCACCGGCGCGGCGTCGATACCCCCGCGAATGAGCGCCGCCAGCCTTTCCTGGGAACCGCCCAGTTGCAGCAGCGTCACGTCCTTGGTCGTGTTGAGCCCGGCATCTTCCAACATGACGCGCAACACCAGCGACGATTTTCCGCCGAGTCTGTTGATGCCGATCTTCTTGCCCTTGAGTTGCGCCAGATCGTCGATCTTTTCCCGCGTGATCATGGTGTAAGATACGAGATTATCCCAACAGCCGAGCGAGACCATCGGCACGCCCTGTATGTTGGATTGAACCAGGCCGGTGGGAGCCCCCGAGGTCGCGTCGATGTCGCCGGAAATCAACGCTTGATAGGTGGTAGGCTCGCTGTTGATCCTGATGATTTCGGCCTTCAACCCATTCCTTTCGAAGAAGCCTTTTTCATGGGCGACAAAGACCGGAAAGGAAACGGCGGGAAACAACGGCACGCCGATTCGGACCTTTTCTTGGGCGAGGACCGTCCCCGTTCCAAAGTATTCAATAACCAAAACGAGGAATACAAAACTGGAGATCGCTGTTCTTTTCATGATCCCTCCTTTCGTCCGCTGCGCCATTTATCCACGGAAATAATTCATTACGCGATAAAAGTGTTTCAACTTCAATCCGCGCGTTGTTGTCTTAGCTCCAAAACCGCTTGCCGCAACTCGGCGGCGATCTGCTGCGCGGTCGATTTGCTCGCGGCGATATTGTCGTAGCGCCGCGGCGCGCCGATTATGAGCCGCAGCCGTTTTGGCTGCGGTATCAGTTTGCCCTTGGGCCAGGCTTCGAACGCCCCCGATAGGTAACATGGCACCACCGGAATCTCAGTGCCCGCGAGCAAGAGGCCGATGCCCGGCTTGAATTCGCCGAGCTGCCCGGTCATCGAGCGCGTGCCCTCGGGGAAGATCACCAGGATGTTGCCCGGGTTGGCCAGCAGTTGGCGGCACAGGCTCAAGCTCTGGCGGATATTGACGGTGCGCCTGAAGGGCAACGCGTTCACCACGATCGCCGCTGCCGCCGTGGTCGCGGCGCTGACAAAAAAATAATCGGCGGCCGCCGCCGGGAAGGCGCGGTGCAATTTCCTGAGCGGCAGCGCGGCCAGCAAGCATACGGCATCCAGGTGGCTGGAATGATTCGCCACCATGACGAACGATTCGTCACGCGGCAAATGGTCGTGGCCGATGATTTTCAATCGGTGGTACCCGCGCAGCCACGCGCGCAATGCCAGAGCCGCCAGCGAGCGCAGGCCGTACACCAACATGTCGGGCTCGCGCGGAAAGCGGCGCAACCGTTCGATCATCGGTTGCTCGAGGTCTTCCGCCTTATCGTAGCGCCATTCCGGCATAGCTGGTCGCCTCACCAGTGCTTATAGAAATAGTCGACCATGTGGAGAAACAAGGGGCTCGTATAGATCAGGCTGTCAATGCGGTCCAAGATCCCGCCATGTCCGGGGATGACCGCGCCGGTGTCTTTAATGCCAATGTCGCGCTTGATGAAACTGATGGACAGATCGCCCAACTGGCCGCCGACGCCGATGATCAAGCCGGTCAATATCAGCTGCAGCGGACTGAAATGCGGGAAGGAAAACCACAGAATCCAGGGTAAGACGAGCGACACTGCTAACGCGCCCAGCGAGCCTTCCCAGGTTTTATTGGGGCTGATATTCGAGCGCAGCTTGTGGCGGCCCAAGAGTTTGCCGAAAACGAAAGCCGCCACGTCGTTCACTTCCACGGCGACGATCAAGTAGAGCAGGTAGCCGTAGGCGTGCGCCGAGTTGGTTAAAAATCCCAGGTGGCCGAACATCCAGCCGATGTAGACGAAGCCCACGATGGCGAGTGAAACCGCCTGCAATTGGCCGGCGGGCTGATTGCGGAGTATCGGCACCATCAGCAACGCCGCAATGGCGTAAACCGGCAGCGTCATGAACAAGCCATACCAACCCGGTTGGGCGTTGTTGGGATCAGTGACTAAAGTTACGATACCGACGGAAACGATGGCGAGGTAAGCAGCTCCGGTCATCCACCAGTCGCGATACAACCCCGTGGCGCGCGCGAACTCTTTGAAACCGAAGATGGCCAGGAGTGAAAAGAGTACAATCGCCGCGACCCGGCCGGCGAATACAGCGCCGACAACCAGCGCCGCCATGACAAGCCAACTGCGGTAGGTGATCCAGACCGAGCGAACGTCTTTTCCAAAGCCCCACGTGAGCAATGCCAACACGGCGCCGGCGACCAAAAGCGAACCGACGATGATGAAAAAGTAGAGACGAAAGATCTCGCTTTGAAGCGCCGCGGCGGGAAACATGACGATCAACTCTTTTGCCGGTTCGCTTGTTTGGCTTGCAGCGAACGCATGATGCGCACGAGTCGAATCCAGATTGTTTCCAAGCAGCCGAGAATGATTATCACACAGCTCCAATCCAGAACCGTAAGCCCGGCGAACGAAAAACCGCCACCGCCTGCCCAGGTGAACCCTAGCGTCAGCCATGCGCCGAGATGCAGCACCACCATGCGCCAGGGTTTTGCCATGATGCCGCTGAACTCGCGTTGGACGCCCACTGCCTGCCCGAGCATGCCGACATACGCCGTGAGCAGCGCAAAGATCGCCGCCCAATAGCCGCCCAACGGCGAGTTCAGACCGCTGTGCGCCACGCCGGCGAAAATCAACACGTCGGAAATGCGGTCGGGCAGATCGTTCAGTATCTCGCCGCGCCAACTGGCTTTGCCCGACGCCAGCGCCACCATGCCGTCGAGCATGTTGAACCAAAGACGTAGGTAGCAAAACCCGGGACCGACGAGCAAAAGCCATGGATAGTTCGCCGACTGCCAAAAACAAAGCGCTGCGAACCCAGACGCAACGATCGACAAGTACGAAATGACATCGGGATGAATTCCACGGGCGACACAGAGCCGCACAGTGCCGTTCGCCGTTGCGCGAAAGACATCCGCAATGGGACGGCGTGAGGTCGGTTGATACTCGCTTGTTCGGTGGTCGGCCAAATCGAATCTCCAGGCGGCAAAAGCCAATCCTAATACGGCTGGGGGAGCCACAATGGAACAGCATTGAGCAACCCGGCTCGGGTCGGTGGGGCGAACATAGGGCAAGTCGGTTGACGGTGTCAAGCACGAGCGGTATCGGGTGTAAGAGTTGCTAAGGAACTGCAACGGTGAAGCGCGGGGGAACGTTTGCGCAGCACTGGATGATATCGTGCTACCCGTTACTTGCCCGGCAGCCGCCCTTCGAGCATGTCATTGAACAGTTCCTGATCTTGCAGCGATGCGCTGTCCAGCGAACACCATTCGAATTCTTCGGCGTAGAGCCGGACTGTCGAATTGAAACCGTGCAACGGCGGCACCAAATCACGCAGCGTGTCGTACCAGGCGCGCCGCTCGTCGCGATCGAGGGGCTCGTCGTCTTTGGCGTCGATCTCCCGGCAGAGATCCTGCCAGCGATGAAGCGGGAATCCGAGTTGAACTTCCAGAGGATAAAGCGATAGAGTCATCAGCCGCGGGCGAGAAAAGTGTTGGCTCTCGTCGAATTCTAGGATAAAAGGCGGATTTGAAACATAGAAGTCGCAGGGCGGCACGAAGGCGCTCTTGATGAAGTCGCGATGGCCGCGCAAATCCCCCAGGCCGGCCGAGATTCGGCGCAACGCGCCGCCAATCGGCGTTTGCTCATAGTCTCCGGGCCTGGCCGCCCAAGGGAAAGCGTGATTGACGTAGCAGTGACCGTAGATGGCAGCCAGCAACCCGCGCACGCGCTCTTTGCAGGGGCGGCAGTGTTCGGAGTGTGAGGTGTCGCTCAAAACGTTCAATCGCTGTGCTCCGTTCAACCGCTGCGCTCCGTTCAAATCGTTGGAATGTCCGGCGACGATTTGAACGACTTGAACGGTTTGAACGATTGGAACCTCTTTAGAATAGCCTAATACAGAATCAGACAAAGGAGAATCCCGAATGGCGAAAGCATCCTCTATCATCGGCGCGAGAGTTGGCCGGGTCGAAGGAGTCGAAAAGGTCAACGGTCGAGCGATTTACGGCGCCGACGTCCACTTTTCAGATACCCTGTGGGGGAAGATTTTGCGCAGCCCCTACCCGCACGCGCGCATCGTGCGCATCGACACCTCGAAAGTCTGGCAGGTTCCCGGCGTCAAGGCCGTGGTCACGGGCAAGGACGAGCCAAACCATTATCAGGGCAAGAGCATCCGCGACATACCGGTTCTATGCTGGGACAAGGTGCGTTACATCGGCGATCGCGTCGCCGCGGTGGCTGCAGAGAGCGTGGAGGCCGCGGAAGAAGCGCTTGACCTGATCGAAGTGGAATACCAGGAGCTGCCGGCGGTATTCGACGCGCTGGAGGCGATGAAGCCCGGCGCGCCGGTGCTGCATGACAATGCGCCCGGTTACGACGGCGCGCCGGCCGATATCATGGCGCCGGCAGGCGGCAACGTCGTGAACAAACTGACCTGGGGCAAGGGCGACATCGAAAAGGGTTTTCGCGAAGCGGATCTCGTTCTTGAACATCAGTTCCGCATCCCGATTCGTCATCAGGGTTATCTTGAACCTCAATCGTTTCTCTTGAAGATCGAATCCGACGGCAAGGTCAACGCCTGGGCATCCACCAAAAGCCCCTTCGGCACGCGCGCGCAATTCGCCAAAGCGGTCGGGATTGCGCCGGATCAGATTTCCATTCATGCCGTCCACGTCGGCGCGGACTTCGGCGGCAAGAGCGGCGCGGGCGAATTACCCATCTGTTATTTCCTCGCCAAGATGGTTAATCGGCCGGTAAAGATCATCCTGACCCACACCGAGGAGCTGACGGCCATGAACCCGGATCATTATACGGTGGTCAAGGTCAAGACCGGCGTGAAGCGCGATGGGCGGATGACCGCGCGCACCTTGCAGGCGATTCACAGCACGGGGGCCTACGCGGGCATGAAGCCAGGGCGCGCCAGCATCGGCGGTGCCGGCACGGTGGGTCCGTACAAGATCGACAATACTTATATGGAAGCGCTGCAGGTCTACACCAACACGGTGCCCTGCGGCTTTTGGCGCGCGCCGGGAGCGAGCCAGGCCGTGTTCGCCTCCGAGTCCCACATGGACTTGGTCGCCAGGGAACTTAAAATGGACCCGGCGAAATTTCGCATGATCAATCTCGTCGGCGAGGGCGAGGAAAACGCCCTCGGCAGAACGTGGGGCGGCGTGAAAGCGAAAGAAACCTTGCGGGCGGCGCTCAACGCCGCCGGTTGGCGCACCCCCAAGCGCGCCAATTTCGGGCGCGGCCTCGCCATGTACGAACGCGGCACCGGCGCCGGCAAGGCGTGGGTGAATTTGACCGCCGAGCTTGACGGAACGATTACCGTGTTCACGGTAGCGGGCGATCAGGGGACCGGGTTGCAAACGATTCTGTGCCAGACCACGGCGGCGGAGATGGGCTTGCCTTACGAACATGTGCGCTGCCGCATCGGCGCCACCTCGGATGTTTCCTACAGCGTCGATGTCGGTTTCGGCGGCAGCCGCTCGACCAATATCAACAGCGCCGCCGCGGTGAAAGCATGCGGCGAGCTGCGCGCCAAGCTCACCGCCCAGGCGGCGAAGATGCTCGGCTGCGCCGAAGATCAAGTTGTCTACAAAAGTGGAAAATTTTCGGCCAAAGGTGCCAGGGGCAAGCCGCTAACGTTGACGGATGTCGTCAAAGCGCACGGCGCGCCGGTGGCGGTCAGCGTCGAGACCGAAGTGCCGCGCAAAGGCTCGTCCACGTCATTCGTCGCGCAAATCGCCGAGGTGGAAGTCGATCCCGAGACGGGCAAGGTGAAGCTTCATAAATTCATTTCGGCCCACGATGTCGGCACGATCATCAATCCGCTCGGCCATCAGGGACAGATCGATGGCGAAGCGGTCATGGCCATCGGCGCCAGTTTGATGGAAGAGCTGATCATCGACCAAGGCAAAGTAACGACGACGAATCTCGGCGAATATAAGATTCCGAGCATCCTCGATATACCGAAATTCACAACCGTGCTGGTCAAGGGTAAGAACGGCCCTGGTCCATACGAGGCCAAAGGCATCGGCGAGCACGCCAACGTGAGCCCGCCAGCCGCCATCGCCAACGCCGTGCAGGATGCCGTCGGCGTGCGCATCAAAGACTTGCCGATCACGGCGGAAAAGATTTATGACGCGCTGGGGAAAGGGGGTCAGGAACCCTTCCGGAAAGGTTCCTGACCCCTTTCCGGCCGTACGGGGGAAAAAACGTGGGGGCGCCCAGCCCCTCTAACATTTCATATGGAGGGTTTATGTACCACAAATGCCACGCTTGCCGAAGTATTCCCTGTTGGGTTCTGTTTTTTCTCCTCGCCATCGCGCCGCACTGCGCGCAGGCCCAGGAAAAAATCAAAATCGCCTACAGTTCGACCGACACGCTGAACCAGATCTGGACCATCGCCCAGGACGCCGGCTTCTACAAAAAGAATGGCCTGGACGTGGACCTGGTTTACATCGGCAGCACGACGGTCACAATCACGGCGATCATGGCCCAGGACATCCAGGTTGGAAATGCGGGGGGGAGCGGCGTCGCCAACGCGAACGTTAGAGGAGCCGATACCGTTAGCGTCGCATGCACGATCAACGTCCTGGCCTATGAGTTGGTTGTGCTCGACAGTATCAAGACGGCTGAGGATCTCAAAGGAAAGTCGATCGGCATCAGCCGCTTCGGCAGCGTGTCCGACGTGGCCGCTCGGGAATTGCTCAAAGGATTGGGCCTACGGCCCATGGAAGACGTAAAGATCCTCCAAGTGGGCGGCGCATCGGAGCGCGCCGCCGGTTTTAGCCGTGGCGTGATCGCCGGATTTCCCTCGCCACCGGGGAATGTTCACCTGATCCCCGGCGGGCTGCCGCATCGCGTCTTGGCGAGCATGGGCGATCTGAAAAAACCTTATCCGCTGCCCTTCATCTGCGCGGTGACGACCAAAAGCTATCTGGCCAAGAATCGCTCTACGGTCAAACGAGTCGTCATGGCGCTCATCGAAGCGTCGCACTTCTTCAAGACTAACAAGGAAGCGGCGCAAAAAATCATCGCCAAGTACCTCCGCGGCGCGAACAAGGCTTACTTAGATAGCGCGTATCAGTCCACGGCCAAGATCATCGAGCGCGTCCCCTACACCACCCGCGAAGGGATGCAGATCCAGCTCGACGACGCCTTGAAGCTCAACCCGGCAAGCAAGGTGACCGTGGACAGCCTGATCGATGACAGCATCGTGAGGGAACTGGAGCAAGAAGGATTTATCGATCGGGTGTATGGGAAAGGCAATTAAATGGGCGGCCGTGGGAAACCGGAGAATAGTACCGACATGAAGTCAGCAACACTTCGGCAAGTTAAAATGATTGGGAGTTGCGCGCGAAGATCGATAGTGACGGTTTTAATCGCCGCATTCGTTCTTTGTCGCGCGGCAGACGTTTCCTGCGCGGATAAAATCCGCATTAGCGGCGGCGGGATGACGCCGCTGCATTCGATCATCTGGGTCGCCAATCAGGAGGGCATGTTCAAGAAATACGGTCTCGAAGCCGAATACCTGGTGATGAACAGCGGCACCCTGGGGGTGCAAACCTTACTGTCGAACGAGAGCCAATTTTTGTTTTCCACCGGGGCGCTGGCGATCAGCGCCAACTTGCAAGGCGCCGATCTCGCGATGATCACCGGCGGATTCAATTCGTTCGCGTTCAAGGTGGTCTCTCGACCGGAGATCAAAACCCCTCAAGACCTCAAAGGCAAGAAAATCTCCATCAGCCAGTTCGGCTCCGCGACCGATTTCGCCATTCAGGCCACCCTCGAAAAGTTCGGCGTCGACCCGAAGCAGGTCACGGTCATTCAGTTGGGTCCGAGCTCGAACCGCCTTACCTCCTTGACCAACGGTTCAACCGACGTGTCGTTGTTCAGCGAGCCCTTCGCCACCATGGCGATCAAGAAGCACAAAATGAATCTGCTGCTCGACATGGCCGAGGCGGGCATGGCGTTCCCGCAAAGCTGCTTGATGATCAAACGCAGTTACCTCGACGCCAATCGGGAAAAGGCCGCCAACGTCGTCAAGGCGCTCATCGAAGGTCTGTTCCTGGCCAAAAGGGACAAAGCTCTGATGATCCAGGTGATGAAAAAATATATCCGGGCCGATGACGAGGTGTACGGCATCGGCTACGATTATTTCCTGGGGAAACACGCCGACGGTCTACTCAGCATGCCGGATCGCCGGGGCCTCGAGCTCGTCATCGCTCAATCCGTAAGGACCAACGCCAAGGCGAAGGGCCAAACCCCGGAGTCGCTTAGACTGCTGGAACCGAGCATCCTGGACGAAATCAAGAAGAGCGGCTTCGTCGATAGGCTACGAAGATGAGTGCCAAATTAGACAAGAGCGGAGGAGTATGATGAAACGCAGTACCGATCGTATTCTCGTCACCCACGTCGGCAGCCTGGCGCGCCCGCCTGACCTGATGGAAATGCTCGTGGCGCGACAGGAAGCCAAGCCCTACGATCGCGACGCCCTTGCGAAACGCACGCGCACGGCCGTCGCCGAAGTCGTGCAAAAACAGATCGAGTGCGGCGTCGACATCGTCAACGACGGCGAACTTGGCAAGGCGAACTTCTCCCGCTACACCCGCGAGCGGCTGAGCGGCTTCGTCGAACGCGCCGCGCCGGCCGGCTTCAAACCGACTTCGATCTTCGGCCGCGACATGGTCGACTTTCCCGACTACTTTAATCGCGGCGGACGGACTTCCATCGGCCACCACGCCCGGGTCTTCTACTGCTCGGAGCCGCTTAGATACGTCGGCCACGACGAGGTCAAGTCGGACATCGCGAATTTAAAAGCCGCGCTCCAGGGAAAACAAGTCGAAGAAGCCTTCTTGCCTGCCGTCGCGCCGGGAACGATGGAGCACTGGATGAAAAACGAGTACTACCCGACTCAGGAAGCTTATCTCTTCGCCATCGCCGACGCGATGCACGAGGAGTACAAAGCCATCGTCGATGCCGGATTCATCCTGCAGATTGACGATCCCGATCTCGCTGACGCGTGGCAGATGCATCCGGAAATGAGCCTGGCGGATTACCGGAAGTATCAGGAACAGCGCATCGACGCGTTAAACCAGGGATTGCGCGGCTTGCCCATCGATCGCGTGCGCTTCCACATGTGCTGGGGCAGCTATCATGGCCCGCATAAGTACGACATTCCGTTGAAGGACATCATAGATCTGATCCTCAAGGTCCCCGCCGCCGCGTACTCCATCGAAGCGTCGAACCCATGTCACGATCATGAATGGCGCGTGTGGCAGGAGACGAAACTGCCCGACGGAAAACTTCTCATCCCCGGTGTCGTCGGCCACTACAGCGACTTCATCGAGCATCCCCAGGCGATCGCCGACCGCCTGGTGCGCTACGCCAAGATCGTCGGGCGCGAGAACGTCATCGCCGGCACCGACTGCGGCATCGGCTCACGCGTAGGGCATCCGCAAGTCGCCTGGGCGAAGTTCCAGGCGATGGCCGAAGGCGCACGGCTGGCAAGCAAAGAATTGTGGGGAAAATAATAAGATGCAGTACTGAGTGCTGAGGCGTGAGTCCTGAGTCCTGAGTCCTGAGTATTTCCGGATCTTCAACTCAGCACTCATGACTCGGTACTCAGCACTGTCACTGAATCACTTTATTCGCCCGCGCGAGCAGTTCGTATGGAAGCGTGATCCCGATCTGCTTTGCCGCCTTGAGGCTAATGATGAATTCAAACTTCATCGCCTGCTGTACTGGAAGATCAGCGGGTTTCGTCCCTTTGAGGATTCTGTCTACGTAGTGGGCGGCCTTGCGGTACAGATCTTCATAGTCCGACCCGTAGAACATGAGACCGCCCTCATCGACAAACTCCTTCTGCGGGTAAATAGCCGGCAAGCGGTATTTGACGGCCAGCTCGACGATCCGTTTTCTTTCGGCGAAAAAGAGAGGGCCGAGCGTCATAATCGCTTTGACCTGCTTCTGCTTGGCGGTTTGAAAGGCGCTCTCTAAGCCTTTGGCGTCGAGTTGCGTCTTGATCTCTTCCAATTTTAGCTTCAGCGCCACAGCCGCTGGCCTGATCTCTTTCAGTTGCAGATCGCCTGCTATTGATGTGCTGGCTCCCGACCCCCGCAGAAGTCCAACTCGGGCAAGTTTTGGGACCGCGTCCTTAAGTATCTCTAGCCTCTTGGTATTTAGCATGCCCGCTAAACCCGAGAACCCTGTGACATTGCCCCCCGGCCGCGCTAGACTAGTAACCAGACCCGCACCCACAGGGTCCGAACCGGTTGCCATCACAATGGGGATGGTCGTGGTGGCGCTCTTGGCCGCTAACGCCGGTCCTGTCGCTGAGACCACAATCAGATCGACCTTAAGACGAACCAACTCCGCGGCAAGCTCAGGCAGACGCTCAATCTTCCGCTCAGCAAACCGGTACTCGATGGTGATATTCTTTCCCTCGATCCAGCCAAGCTTGCTCAGCTCGTGCAGGAACGCCTTCACGAGGACCGCGCTACCAGAAGCAGTGCTATTATCCAGGTAACCAACGCGGAAGATTTTCCCTGGCTGCTGCGCGTCGGCCATCCGCAACCACCCCGCGAGCAACAAAAGTATAGCAAAACACCCCAGCCATTTTCGATTTTGGATTGCCGATTTTGGATTGTCGGATCGAAGCCACCGAATTGCAGGCCTAAATATTTTTGCCATATTCTAGTCCTCCAACCCGAAATCGAAAAGCCAAAATACATCTAATGACTCCGTCCGCCCTGAACAGCACGGACTGCGGAATCGTCAGGTCAAGAACCTTGAAGGACAAGATCGGCCGTCAGTTCAGGGGCCGATCGGTGATTATTGTGACAGTTTCACCTGAGCTGTAAGACCCTGCCGACTTCGTCGAGCCGCGCCCGCTTGTTGGCGATGTCCTCGCGAACACATTCCAGATGGCGCATGTTTGCCCGCGTATAGTAGCGCTCACCGCAGCTGCGACACAGCATCACCGTCAGGGGAACCCGTACGATATCTGAACCTACAGCAATTTCCTCTAAGACTTCTGCTTGGGAAACTTCTTCGCCATGGCAAATGATACACTTCATCATTTTCTCCTTCGGTAGTCTTCCCATTGGTCCGGGTCGGGGTGGTAGACGGTCACAACGACGATTTCGTGCCCCGCCTCATCATAAGCAGCCACGACGTGCAGCGGGCGGCCCGCCGTCGTAAAGCCTAAAAGCAAGCAACTGGGATATGAGCGATCGTCGGGATATTCCTCGAGTAGCTCCGGCGAATCCATCGCCTCGCCCACCTCACTGTCGCTGATTATACCAAATTCCTCCGCAAGCATCTCCCGGCGAGCGTGCCCCGGTCGTCATGATCGCGCCCACCTGTCTCTGCTTTGCGGTTTTAAAGGCGCTCTCTAGACTTTTGGCGTCGACTTGAGTCGCGATCTCTTCCAATTTTAGCTTTAGTGCCTGAGCCGCAGCCCTGAGCTGTTTCAGTTGGAGGTCTCCTCCTGCGCCGCCTTCCCCTGGCCGTAGAAGTCCAACTCGGCCGAGCTTGGGGACCGCGTCCTTGAGCATCTCTAGCCTTTTGGTGTTTAGCTCCGACATACTCGAGAATCCGGTGACATTGCCTCCCGGCCGCGCCAGACTGGCAACCAGTCCGAAAGCCACGGGGTCTCCAGGGGGCACCATCACGATGGGATGGTACCAGTCGCTTTCTTCGCTGCCAACGCCGCCTGTCCCCCTGTGACCACGATCAGATCAACCTTTAAACGAACCAGGTCCACCGCAAGCTCAGGTCGGCGCTCAGGCTTTCCCTCCGCGAATCGGTACTCGATGGTGAAATTTTTCCCTCAATCCATCCAAGCTTGCTCAGCTCTTGCAGGAACGCCTTCAAAAGCCCTGCCATACCAGAAGCAGTGCCTCCATCCAAGAAACCTATGCGGAGCATTTTCCCTGCCTGCTGCGCGCCGGCGAACGGGGCAGTTGTCAGTAAGACAGTTGTCAGTAACCAGCAAAGAAATTTTGAATTCATAGTTTTAGCTCCTGTTTTGTACTGCCAACCGATAACTGACCACTGGCAACTGTCACTTAATCACCCTCTGCGCCCGCACGAGCACGTTGGGCGGAATCGTCGGTCCGACAACTGTTGCCTACTGCCTTTTGCCTTATGCCTTTTCTCTCTCGTTTCACCTGATCTGAAAAATCTCTTTCCACAGTTTTTCGTATCTTGGGAACTCTTTCTGATCATCGAGGGTCAGCATGTAGGCCGCTGTGGGGCGCACTTTTTCCACAGGCTCCACGTTGGAATGCGCGGGAGTCTCGCCCGCCTGCGCGTAGACGCGCTGGCCCTCTTCGCTAATCGCCCAGCGCGCCCAGAGCAAAGCCGTATTGGGGTGCGGCGCGCCTTTTATAATTGAAACCGCGCCGCCAACTTCGCCCACGCCCTCGGTCAAAAGCGACTGAATGGGCGCGCCCTTTTTCATCCGCGGCGGAAAGTGGTGCGCGTAACAGGTGAAGCAAACCTGCCGCTGGCCCGCCACCAAAAACTCCGCGAGCTGGGAGTGGCCGCGATGGAACTCAACCTGATTTGCGGCAATTCTCTTGAACAGATCGATGGCTCGATCATCGCTGTTATACTTGCGCTTGGCCAGTCCGATCAGCAGTTGGTAATCCCTGGGCTCGCCCATTAAGGCGTCTTTCCATTTCACGTTGACGAGATCCTCGAACCCCTTTGGCCCTTCGCCCTTTTTGACGAGATTGGTGTTCCAGCCGATGATGTAGAATTGCGTGTCGGTGGCGACCCATTGTTCGCTTTTGAGTTGGGGCGGATAAGCCGCCGCTTCAGGAAGCGCAATGGGCTCGATCAGTTTTTGCTCCGCCATCTGCGCCATGTAGGGCAGCGCGCCGCCGATTACATCGGCGAGCACCCGCCCGCCGCGCAGTTCGGCGAGGTGACGGGCAACCAGTTTATCCGCCGTGGCGTCAAAGTGATCGATGGTCACGCCGGGAAATCTTTTCATGAACCCCGGAAGAATCACTTCCTTGGCGTGCTTTGCGTCTTTGCGGGAGTCATCTTTTTTCCGATTCCCTGTTCCAAAGTCTCGTAAAGATTTCAAATATCCTTGGTCAGACGCTGAACAATAAGGCAACCGATTCAAAGGAAACTGCGCGTTTCTAGTACGGGGCGTTGGGCCGCGTCAAGAAAAATGGCCGACGTCCTATTCTTGCGGATAGACTTCGCTGTACTTTTGCGTCGCTTCGCCGCTGCCGCAGATGAAGATCGCGTCGTCTGCTCGGAAGCGAAATTCGTCGCCGAACTCGACGAGCAAATCGTCGCCGCGCTCGACGGCGACCACCGAACAACCGGTTCTCTCGCGAATCGCCAGCTCGGCCGGCTGGCGTCCCTCCAGACTTCGCGCCGTGACCTTCACCACCCGCAGTTCAGGGTCAACGGCGACGGATTCCTTGCCGAGCAGACGCCAGGCGAGCAGTTGGCCCGACACCTGGCTGATCGAGAGCGCGAAGTCCGCTCCAGCGGCGAACATACGCTCGACGTTTGCCGCGCTGTTGACCCGCGCGATGACCGGCACGTCCGGCGCCATTTCTTTCACGATGACCGTGGCAAACAGCGTGGTAGAGTCAGCGCTCAACGCGAGAATGACCGCTTGAACGTTTTCCACGCCGGCTTGTTTGAGAATCTGCGTGTCGAGCACGTTGCCCAGCAGATTGACTCCCGGACCCGGCCGGCTGTCGATGACGAAAGTTTCTTCGCCGGCATCGGTCAACAACTCGACCACCTTGCGACCGACTTCGCCGCCGCCGCACACCAGAAACGGTCCGTGACGACGCAACTGCGTGGTTCCGGCGCAGACCGCCATGAAACGCTGGATGCTGTCCGGCGCGCCCACCAGAACCAAAATCCCGGAGGGCTCAAGCCGCATTTGGGGCGTGACCGCCGTGATCAGCTTGCCGCCGACCCACTGCCCGATGACGGCGACGCCGGTGTGCTGACCGATGCCCGCGTCCGCCAGAGTCTTGCCGGCAAGCACGCTGTCGCGCATGATGCGCGCCTCGCTTACCTGTAGCTTGTGGCCGAGCTGCTGAATGCCGGCCACCGTCGGACTCACTTTTTGGCTCGCGCGCGCCGCCAGCGCCGCGCCCAGAATATGCCGCGGCGTGTAGGCGGCGGTGGCGCCGGCCAAGATGATCGGCTGGCGGTGAAACGGGTCCTCCACCAACGCGAGAATTTCACCGGCGTAGCCCAATTGGCGTGCCGTAAGAATCGCCGCCGCGTTGCGGTCATCCGTGCTATTGACGATGAGCGCGCGCGCCTTATGGAGATGAATTCGTTCCAGCACGTTCTCATCGAGATTGCCATAAAGCACCTTATGCCCATGTTCCACGAGCCGGCGCGCTTCCGCTTCTTCCTCCTCGACGACTAAGGTCGCCACATTTGCCCGTTCCAATTCTTCAAGCAAGGTGGCGACCGTCGGCCCGTAGCGAAAGATTACGACATGATCCTTGACGCTCGGAATTTCCTTGGGCAGGCGTGTCTCGAACCGTTCCTCGAAGAAAGGAATCAAAAAAAACGGAATAATTAGAAAGAGAAATAACACACCGGTGAATTGCACGAGCACCACGTAGACGACCATGACCGGATGATTCCAGAAGGATTGCCCGCCGTAGCCGGTAGTCGAGATGGTTCCGGCCGCCCACTGAAGCGCTTCCCAGAAATCCACCGGCTTGCCTTCCAGGTAGGTCATGCCGGCCAGGTACAATACGGTCGCCATGAAAAGCAACAGAATCAGCGCTCCGAGAAGCGCGAGCAGACGCTTTTGTGGTCGAGTCATCGGTGGTATGGGTTTTTTTTCAAGGTTTCCGAATCGATGCGCGCGGCCAGGCGTCCATCGCCCAGCCGATCACACCTGAAAACTTGTCAACTTCTGTCCAGCCTAAGCTTTCATTAGCACGGTAACTATCCGGTATTCAAGGAAAAACAAGTGAGAGGTCCGCCTCTGGCGATCCTAGAATCAGGTTCATGCTCCGGTAGCCATTTTTCTGTTGACACGAACCCGTCCTCCGCGATAGCCTCGCGGCCAGTATGCCAAGCGCCATTGCACTCATGTTGAGTCTGGTCATGTTAGTCGCCGCGGCCGGCACGGCCCACATTAACGACGGCATGGACGAGATCCCCGTCATCATCGTCTTGGTGCAGGAAGGACCGACGCTCTCCGATCCCTATGCCTCGGAGGACGAATATTATCCTCAACCGATACCGGTTCGGCTCCTACGCGGCAATTCAACGGAAAAATGGCTCAACGTTCTCAAGGCGAGAATCGGTATGGTATCGCCCGAAGGCTCACATCGGCGCTCTCTTCATCCTTCAGCTTCATCCCAACCGAGTTTCTATCACCGTCAAGAAGTCATGCGCATTTAGATTTTTTCGCTACTCGCATCTTCGTCCTTCTCCAGTATTCGACTGTGTTTTGAGCAAGCCAAGTTCAGGCTCGGTTTCGGATTGGGAGGATCCTGGTTTAACAAATTGACAGGACGGCTTTTATAATACCACCGTTCGACGAACGGGTCGGGCGGTTGAATCGGCCGTTCACGAAAAACGGAGTGCTTTATGAAACTAGATAGAACCGGAAGCGTGCCGCAATGGGGCGAGTCTCTATTCCATAACGACCCCATGGCTTCGACTGATTATTTCTATTCGCTCAAGCGAACGCTTCCTATAGAGTCGGAAAAAAGACTGATGTTGGCGGTACTGCAAGATGCCGTCGAGTGTTATCAGAAATACCTTGTGGCACGGCGGGGAAAGGACAAAAATCTTTTTAGCGAAGCCGAGGCCTGGATTTTGGAGCGAGATCAACGCTCAGCGTTTTCGTTCGATAACGTTTGCGACTCACTGGGGCTGGCGCCGAACTATGTGCGCGCCGGCTTGCTAAAGACCAAGGACTTGTTGATCGTCCGCCGGCATGAGCACAAACCATCGGGAACCGGTCCTGCCGCCAAAGGGCGCCGCCCATCACGGAAACGGCGCGCCGCGTAAGGCGGTGGTTCTGGTAACTGCCCGTTGGTATCCTTGTGTACGTGTGCGAGATTGTTGAAGTCTCTCTTTTGTCCCTCTCTGTTCAAGGTTCCAGGTTCAAAGTTCAAGGGGTGGAAAGGGGACGTTAAACATTGAACCTTGAACTCTAAAGGGCAAGAGCTTTAAATCGAGTCAAGACGCCAAGAACGCGAAGAAAGGGTTTTTGGGGTCTCATCGCCTGCGTTGATAGTCTGTGGAGACTTTTCCTCGATCCATTTCCCGGTTTGGGGGCGGTCGCTTCCTGGTTGCGATAATGCGTCGTGGACGCCGCTCATTTTTTTCGTCAACCACCCTGCCCGAAAAAGAGATTGATTTGGCCGAAGGGTTGCGATAACCATCCGTCTGAACGGGCGGCGGCCAATTTAGAGGGAGTTGCAGGGCGGAGGGGGCACCGTTCCCATGCGCTGCCTTTCACTGAACATTCGCCGCCTTCAAAGAAACTGAATCGATGACGAAGTCTATGCCAATGAGCGTCGGACGGTATTTATCGATTTTCCAATTGCTGGCTGTCCTCGGAATCACACCAGCCCACGCCGCTGCTCCCCTAACCAAAGTCGTTTTAACGACGGGATCCGCAAGCGAGCGAGAAGGGGCAATTTACGTTGCCCAGGAGCAAGGGTTCTTCCGCAAGTACGGGCTTGACATCCAATTTGTCCAGGTGCGCAGCGGGCCCATCGGCATGTCCGCGCTCAGTTCCGGCGAGTCGCAGGTTCACTGGGGATCGGTCTCGGCGGCCAATCTTGGGGCGATCGCCGAGGGGGCCGACCTGGTCTTCGTCGCCGGGTTTATCAATAGGTTGACCGGGACCTTCGTCGCTAATGCCAAAATCAAAAGCCCGGCAGAACTGAAAGGCAAGGCTCTCGGCGTTAACAGCTTGAGCGGCGGCGCCTGGGTTTTCACGATGTTGACGTTAGACCACTGGGGCCTCGCGCCGGAGCGGGACAAAATTCAGTTTCGCGTTTTGGGCGACCAGCCGGTGATCGCACAGGCCGTGATTGCGGGCACCGTCGATGCCGCCTATCTCGGTTATACCTTCGCCAAAATCGTCGAGCGCCAGGGCCTGCGTGTCATGGCCGATCTCGCGAAACTCCCCATTCCTTACCAGGGATCAGGCATTATGACGCGGCGTAACTTCATCGCATCCTCGGCTCCCACCGTGGAGAACGTGCTGCGCGGCTTGTTGGATGCGGTGGCCTTCATTCGCAATCCGGAAAATAAATCACAGGTCATGAAGAGTTTGGCCAAAGGCCTGCGCTTGGCGCGCGTCGAAGACGCCGAGGAAGGTTATCAGAACATTGTGGGCATTTACGAGCAAAAGATTTATACCAGCGTCGACGGCATTCGCAACGTCATCAGACTCCTGAGCGCGAACAACGAAAAGATCCGCCGCCTCAAGGCCGAAGAGCTGGTCGACAACAATATCGTGAGAAAGCTGGAGAAGGAAGGTCGATTCTAATTATCGAACGACGTCGCTTCGTCTCGGGCCAGCGTGACGTCGTTGCGGTCGAGTTTGTTCTTAGAGGTCATTTGCAGGAGGACGGGCCGTGAAGAAACTCAGCATGGTAATCTTAATTTGCCTCATCTGGAGTTCGGAAGCTTTTGCCCAAGCCCCCTACTTCCAAGGCAAGACCATCAGAGTAATCGTCGGTTACCCTGCCGGCAGCGCCCACGACCTTTGGGCGCGCCTGATTGCCGCCCAACTGCCCAAGCATATTCCCGGTAATCCGGCCGTCATCGTTCAAATCATGACCGGGGCGGGATCGATGGTTGCCACGAACTATATCCACAACGTCGCCAAGCCCGATGGTCTGACCTTGGGAGTGATCAATGCGGCGCTTTACTTCGACCAACTGCAAAAGAAAAAAGAGATCCAGTTCGATTGGACTAAGCTCACCTGGATCGGTAGCGCGACCCCCACGAACCCGATGCTCTACATGTGGGCCAACACGCCGTACAAAACCATCCATGATGTGCGCACCGCCGCCGTGCCGCCCAAGTGCGGCACCACGGGAACCGGTAACACCGGATATTATCTGCCTAAGCTCCTCGAACAAACCATCGGCGCCAAGTTCACTCTGGTAACCGGATACCAGGGCGGCGCCGAGGTCGAGTTGGCCGTCGAGAGAGGAGAGGTGCAATGCCGCGCCTTTACGATTCAAGTGTTTTTCGGACGAGAGCCGTTCAATACCTGGCGCAGCAAGAATCTCGTTCGCGTGCTGGTTCAAGGCGGCAAGAAACGTGATCCGCGGTTGCCGGACACGCCGCTTTTGCGTGATCTCATGGATCAGTATAAAACCAGCGAAGCGGATCGCCGTCTGGGCACGGTCATGTTGGGCTCCGGCGAATTTGGCAGCGCGCCGACGATCGGTTCGCCGGGGATTCCTGCCGAGATCGTCAAAATCTTACGCGCCGGCTACGCCAAGGCGATGATGAGCGCGGAGCTCATCGCGGAAGCGAAGAAACAAGGGTTCGACGCCGAGCACATCCCCGGCGAGGAACTCGAAGCGCTCGCGAAGGAAGTGACGTCGCAGCCGGCGGATGTCATCGCCTCAATGAAGAAAGTCATGGGAGAATAGGGAGGATCATATGGAAAGAATCGGCTTTGTCGGAACCGGCGCGATGGGGAGCGCCTTACTTTCGCGCCTAAAATTGGCCAACGTCGTCGCCACGGCATTCGACATCGCGCCTGCGGCGATGGCAGCCGCCCGCGCCGAGGGCGCCGAAGTCACTTCGTCAGCCAAAGCGGTCGCGCAAGTTTCAACGATTATCGATGTCGTCGTGCGCACCGACCAAGAGGTTTTAGATTGCGCGCTGGGCAGCAACGGTATACTGGAGGGCGCGGCGCCGGGATCGCTGGTATTGCTTCACAGCACGATTCGGCCGACGACGACGAAAAAAGTCGCCGAGGCCGCGGCGGACAAAAGAGTCAATGTGATCGACGCCTGCATGACGGCGGTGCCCAGCGGCGTGCGCCAAGGAGGGTTGACGTTTCTCGTCGGCGGACAAAAAACGTTCTTCGAGCGCGCCAGGCCACACCTGCTCAACATGGCTAAGGACGCGGTCCACATGGGTCCGCTCGGCTGCGGCAACGTCGCAAAGCTTTTCAAGAACATGGTCACCGCCTCCGAGGCGCTGATTATCTATGAAGCCTTACAGATCGCCAAGGCCGGGGGGATCAGTTATCAAGCGGCCGTCGATCTCATGCAAAGGACCAGGTCGCCGCATGTCTTGGACCGCTTGGAGATGAGATTCGACCTCTCTGGTGGAGACTTGAAGTTCACCTCCGGGGCAAATCTCTACGACAAGGATTTGCCGCTCGCCGCGGAAGTGGGCAAGAGCCTCGGCGCGGAAATCCCGGTCGTCGAGGCGCTCGCCAAGTTAGGCATCAAACTGAACCGGGGAAAGATCAGTATTTAGCTTCGCTGCCGGGCTTTCAGGCCCGGCGGCGGGTAAAGGGCGAGTTTTGCCAAGCCCAAACGAATGAGAAAGCATCCGTACAGAAACCATCTTGTCGAGCTGATATCGGAGCAAACGGACTCCGGCGACTGGTTCGCCAGAGCCATGATCGTCATCGTCGAGGAGAAAAAAGAAAAACGTATACCCATTTTCGGCCGCCGGCGCGCCACGTTCGAGAGCCGGCGGCGGGCCGACGCCTACGCTTTCGAGCTCGCCAAGATTTGGATCGACGGCAGGCTCTGGGGCACCAACGGGCATGGTTAGCAATCGTCGAGGCAGTTCCAGGTTCAACGCTCCAAGTTTGAATCCACGATTTAATTACGCGATCGAAATTCTTGGCTATTCAGGCTTTTGTGTGGCTAACCTGGCCAACACTATTTTTCTGTAAGGACTCGGACATTGCACCGCGGAGGCGCTGAGGTCGCTGAGAAAAGAGTTTTTGACTAACAAATACTCCGAACTCTGCGTACTCCGTACAACTATAGCTCAAATCTTGCGCAGCTTGCGCAAATGTTCTGCCGCGTCAAACTAACTTGCCGAATCGCAAATACTATCTCACCACGAAGCACACGAAGGACACGATGGTTCCGGACAATGATATTTCTAAACTTCTTAACTTCGTGCTCTTCGTGACCTTCGTGGTGAAATCTGTTTCTGCTTTTTGGTTGCGGCATAGTTGCGCTGGGTCTCTGTGGTGAATAATCTTTCACACTAATCCCGGAAGACCCCAATCCTTAGGCCGCCCGCAAACGACCTCGGTCGTGCGGCAAGTCCAAGTGATCGAGGTTCGGCCCTAACGGGACGATCCCGGTCGGGTTCACGTTCAACTGGCTGTAGTAACCTTCCTTGATCTTCTGCAAATCGAATGTCTCTTCGATTCCCGGCCATTGATAGAGCTCGCGCAGGTAATTGGCGAGAGTCGGGTAGTCCTGAATGCGCCGCAGATTGCACTTGAAGTGGCTGTAGTAAACCAGATCGAAACGCAGCAGCGTCGGAAAGGCGCGCCAATCAGCCTCGGTGATCCGATCTCCCGCCAAATAGCGCCGCTCGCCGAGCTGCTTTTCCAAAGTATCGAGACAGAGAAAAACCTTCCGCACGGCGTCGTCGTAAGCCTCCTGGCTGCGCGCGAAGCCGGCGCGGTAGACGCCATTGTTGAAATGGCTGTAAACGAAATCGTTGATGCGGTCGATCTCGCCGCGTAAATCCGCCGGGTAAAAGTCGTAATGGACATCGGTAAAAGCGCCGAATGCGGCGTTGAACATGCGGATGATCTCCGACGACTCATTGTTGACGATCGTGCGCCGCTCGCGGTCCCATAGCGTCGGCACGGTGACTTTACCGGAATAGCTGGCGTCCGCCGCCGCGTACACTTGGTACAGGCGAAAAATACCGTCCGCGCAAGGCTTAAAATCATCAATCGCTTCCGAGTATGCCCAGCCTTCGTCCTTGGGCCGGTCGGCGATCGACATGGAGATCACACCCTCCAACCGCTTTAACTTGCGCAAGATGATCGTCCGGTGCGCCCACGGGCAAGACGGCGAAACGAACAGATGATACCGGCCCGCTTCCGCTTTGAAGCCACGTTCGCCCGAAGGACCCGCGCTCCCGTCCGCCGTGATCCAATGGCGGAACCGCGAATCCGCGCGGATGAAATGACCCCGAGCGTCAGCGGAAATCCGATCATCGTCAACCCACTCGCCGTCGATCATCAAGCCCATGGCATCGCTCTCCTTGGTTCTAGTGTCTTGGAACTAAAGTTCGTCAAACAATTCAGCAACCGCAATTGGTGATAGGGGTCGGAAACGGCTTTCGCCGTCCCCGCCCTCCGAACCGTGCGTGCGGTTCTCCCGCACACGGCTCTCCAGTCGGTGGTTTCCTCATCGGGATTGGCTCGCCAGTCCACAGATTGCAATCATGGTGAACAATCCG
>ORMF010299784.1_pt1 | contig 25927 bp, 13 predicted proteins | sample 1779871 | NCBI WGS metagenome assembly ORMF01 (sample SAMEA104232316, study PRJEB22302) | groundwater metagenome | biome: forest; feature: aquifer; material: groundwater | place: USA | collected 2011-08-07 | depth 5.4 m | reverse complement strand
GTGATGATCCGGATGATATTGCGCAGGTACTCGGGCGTCTGGAACTCGATCCGTTGCTGCTCCGACCACGCCATGTAGTGAGGACGGAATAGCCCCTTCACCTTCACGGGAAACTCCACACCCGCGCATGGGTTGGCCGGGGGCAACTTCTTGCGAACCGCGACATTCAAGCAGTCAGACATTGCTCGATTTCTTCAGGCGATCATGTGGACACGGTCTTGAGGTGCCCGACCACCTAGCACTCATCGCGGCGGCATTCAGGGCACCGAATGTTGCCGAGAGTCCACTCGTCGCCGTCAATGAAGCCGCCAAGAGGAGGGTAACGGAATTACAGACTGGAGAACCAGACAGCAGGTTGGAGTGGGCCCCTGAAATGACACAACCAGTTAAGACTCGATATCCATTAAAGGGAGAATTGAGTCATGGGATTGTCACGAAGGAAATTCACCAAAGAGTTCAAGCAGGCCGCGATCCAGCGGCTGGAAAGCGGGTCATCGGTTGCCGAGGTTGCCCGTGCCTTTGAAGTAAACCCGAACACACTGCACCGCTGGCGGCGGGAGTTCCAGCAGGGGACTGGCAACGCCTTCCCCGGATTGGGAAAACGGCGATGGGAGGAAGGCCGCGCGGCTGAACTGGAGCGCAAGATCGGCCAGCAGGTGCTGGAGATCGATTTTTTGAAGGCATGCTTGCAGCGCATCGAAGAACAGCGGATGGTGCAGGCATTGACTGGAAAGCCGCAATTCACCCCGAAAATCAGGGAAGAAGTGGCGGCGGGACCAGCCATGACGGTGGAGCGGATGACGGGGTTGGCCGGCGTGAGCCGGTCCAGCTTTGCGGGATGCCATGCAGAAGATCGCGCTGGCATTTCCGGCCTACGGATGGCGGCGCATGCAAAGGGAACTGCACAAGCGTGGCTGGGTGGTCAATCACAAGCGGGTCAAACGGCTGATGCGGGGAGGTTGGACCATGTAGTTGCCCACGCCGGTCTCGCCGATGTCGATGCCGAGCAAACAGCTCGCCATGGATGCGAGGAGCGCCTTGCTTGACGATCATCAGAGCGGAACGCCAATCGCGCCGGACTCCGCAGAGCCACACCCAAAAGAGCCGATCCAACGCGACCAGCTTCGGCTTCACGACGAAGGACACCGAGTTGGTGCCGAAGCGCGAGGTTCCTCGCGTCGAAGGCCAATCGGAGGAACCGGAGGATGGCAGCCAAGCTCCATGTTCTCATGCAGTTCGAGATTTGCGATAGGCGCAATCTCAACCTTGTAACACAGCCACCGGCATTCCAGTCAATATTCCATCCCCACTTACGATTTTTTGGGCACCGGTACAAGGCGGTCGAACTGCAAGCCGCTGGAGCCCTCGCCGCGGCCGACACGCTTACGCGCGCCGAACCAGACGACCACTCGGCCATCGGTCCAACGGGTCCGCTGGAAGGATTGCGTAATTTGCACCCCCGAACGCGGAACTTCTTCTTCGTGGACGAAGTACGCTTCTTGGGGCAGGCGATCAAGGCCTTCGCGAAACAGAGACGTGCGGGGCTTGATCTTATCGCCAGGCCCGGCCTGGTTCTCGATGCGGCGGGGAAGGCTGGCCCGTTGGAGTTGGATCTGCCGGTTGTCTCCGGGCACATGCACCGGAATAAACGGAATCCAATTCTCAGGGACAGTGTTCATCACCTCGTAGCGAACCTTGGCTTCATTCACCAGAAGAGGAGCCGCCGGGGGACCGCCCAACAGCCGTTCGAAAAAGCGAATGGTCTCAGCGGCGGCGCCATGACCGGAGCGTCCTACACCATGCGGCATCGGGATTGTATCCTCGATGCCCCACACCATGTTCGCCATTTCGTCGCGCACGATGATCACTCTCTCGAGCGGTTCGCCCTCCTGCACCTTGGGCACTGTCGGCAGCATGAGCAGGCTGGTGCTGGGTTTCCGCGACTCCGCCGGCGCGATTTGATGCTGTGTAAACATGCTCCACCGTTGCCAGACTTGCTCAGGCATTTGGCCCGCGGGTTCGATCCAGAGGCGCTCGCCGAACACGTTCGTCACGGCCAGACCAGCCACATCCGCCACCGCGCCCGCAGGCAGCGGAACGGGAACGATGCACCAGTCGTTGCTATAGACAAGTCCAAACTCGAGCATCAGGAGCTTCGCGATATCCGTGGTATCAGGTTTGATCGCGCCGAAGTTGACGCGGCGGTCTTCGAACGTCCACCAGCGCGGGTTGGCCATCCCGGCAAACTCGACAGAGGTAGGAATAAACGACTGAATGATTTCGGATTGGACCTCGGGCCGCTGGGCCGGGACTCTCGTCGCGGGCGCCACGTCCAGCGTGTACCAATCAATGTCGCCGAGGTAATACTCTTCGGCCGTGAACTCTTTCCGTCCGTCGCCAAGGGGAGCGGAACACTGAAAGCGGTACTCGAGCCGCGATGGATCCCACGCATTCTCTTCCGGCTTCAACGGCTGATCGATGAGTTGGTCGAACCACGCGATGAAGCGATCGCCCAGCGCATCGACACTACCGGCATCTGCGGCGGTGATCAACAGCGGCGCGGGTAAAGTGGAAAAGTTGCGAGGCGAGGGGTTAGCGATGAGCCATTGATACCAGAGGTAGCCGTCCATTGCGCGTCCCGCGAAAGCGGCCTGGTGCTGCCACGCCTCCGGGTGAGCGCACACGGCCGCGGAGGCCGGGGATGCGGGATCGGGCGACTTCACTTGGAACACAGCTCTGAACCCGGGCTCAAACGGGAGACCCGCCTGCGCGAGAAGCTTCAGCCATTGACGGCCCATGAGCAGCCGTAGGTCGAGAGAAAGGAGCTGCGTGCCTGCCGTGAAAGCGACGGGGCGCTGCTCGACGCGACTCTCCAAGGGCACGCTGTCGTCAAAGGCTTGCTCCGGAGCTTCTCGCGGAGTGTATGTGGTGAGTTGCGTCGTCTTGAGATGCAGCTTTGCGAAGACTGGCGAACCCGCATCGTCGCCGATGAACTCGCCCATTTGCCACTGCCGCGAGAGCATCCACAGGGGGTCCCGGACTTCCGCACGCAGAGCGCGGGCCAGATCATGAGCGCGAGGAATGCCTTCAACGCGTTCCCAACGAGTGATGGATGGAAGGGCTCGCAGCTCGAGCGCCACGGCCATATTCACTGGTGGTTTGAGTACATCAGCCATTCAGGGTCACCTTTTTCGTAGCAACAAGAACGTCGGCCACACGGAGTCCACTGCTGATCGACATCGCGTGCGTGGTAAACGCCATCAAGGTGGCGGGCAGGAGGCGCGAGAGCGGTGAGGCGCTGATATCGCGCGGTTCGACGGCGCGCTTCTTCGCCATTTCGAAGGTTTCGGGAATGGCGAGCTTCAGGTCTTCCCAAGTCCACTGGCGGCCGGCGCTCGCGGGGGTGACCAGCAACATGCTCTGAGGCGGCTCATTGTTCGGACGATCGAAGTGGAAGGCAAGTCCGGCGGTTTCCTTCGTCGCCGGAATCACCTCGGTCCACTCGTCTATCATTAAGCCGCCGAACTGCGGAGCATTCTTGTTGAACGCGCCGCCTTCATATGCCGCGGTGTAGAGTAGATGGTCGCCTGACTTTTTCAGATCGAACGCGGCAGGCAGTTCCATCGCAAGCCACGGCTCGACAGCGTTGAAGGGGAACTGCACAGGCGCCAGTGACGGTTCCGTGACGCCAAAGGCGCCGGTCAGCAGGACCACGTTTTCCCAATCGTGCAACTTGGTGCGGACGCGCGCGATACCGTACATCCAGTCGTCCACTGGAAAGTCATGCGAAGGAAGCAGGTGTGTCAGGAGAGCGGCCCGCCCGTCGTACGCGTTCTGCCATTCATCGCCCTGATCGGCGGATAGCGTAAATCGCGGAATGATGCGCGCGCTGTCTCCGAGCAGCGCTTTCACAGCGTCGGCTAGTAGTTGAACCTTGGCTTCACCGAGCGCCGTGGACGCGTCAGCAATCAATTTATCGGCCTTGGTAACGCGCAGGTCGAGCTCAGTGATGAGGCTGGCTGTAAGCAGCTGCATCAAACTCATCAGGGCTCGCACCGATGCCTCTTCAGCGGCGGCGGTCTCGACGGCGAGGTCGATAGCTGCGCGACCCGCCAACGTTGCGCTCCATGCATTCCACAGCGTTTGAATGCCGGTTGCCGCGGATCTGCTCACTGCCTGAACCGCAGTCAACGCCGCAGCGAATGTGCCTCGCTTGCCCAATACGATCGGGAGATAAAGCACGGGCGTGGGGGGAATCGGGTCCGTATAAACGGTGGAGACCTCGCGTTCGGCACGCTCCAACGCGTTCAACTTCATCTGATCGCTGTTGGCCGGGTTCACTGCATCGGCGAGCAGCGCATCGCAGTTCGCAAGTTTAGCCGACCACCGATCGGCAACTTTGATGGCGGCGGTACGTACCTGTTGGAACCATTCGCGGCGCGCCCGCAGTATGGCTCCTGGGCTAGCGAGCGCTACTCCCGCCAACGCCGCGCGATGGTGCAGATCCACGAACGACGTACTCAGCCCGTCAACGGCGGCGACTACTGTCGCGAAGGCGGCCGCGGGGAGCGCCAGGGGATCGATGGTCGCGCGTAGAGCAATTGCATCGGTTCTAATCTGCACTACCGCAGTGCGTGCAGCCGTAACGGGCGCTGGCGGGACTGCGGCAACGGAGTCGACGCTGCGATCGGCCTCATTGGGCATCGCCGCATCGGTTGGCCGCAAGGGCCTCGCATGCAGAAGTAGAGACCGAAGGCTCGCGGCCAGAGGAGCAACTTCGAAGGCTGACTTCTTCAGGCCGCCTGGCGCAGTGTAACGGATCAGAACAGAAGCATCGGGAGAGAGGCCTCGAGACGTGATGATGTGGTTGACGATGCGATCGTCCAATTCGCCCATTGCCTGATCGCTGGCAAAGTCCAGAATGTAGAGAACGTCGATGGGGCGCAACCCGACGTCCTGCATCGTAACGTCAGCCGGAACCTGAGGACTGCCTGGCGCGGTGTTTCGGAAATCAACGTGAACGACGATATCCGAGAGCGGCGGAAAGATATTCTCGAGCCACCTATCGATGGCCGGCTCCACTAGTCCTCGGACGGTAGCTCCCGCGGCAGCGGCTGCGTTCACCGGCAAATGCAACGCCACACGATGCGTCAAAGTGATACCGCTGCGAGGCGTCTGCACGACGTCCGGCTCGGGCGGGAACTTAGCTTTGCTGGTTGCGTCCATCGCCGCAGCCGCGCGATCGGCGTTGCCCACCATAACCTGATGGACAGCTTCAGAGATGGCGACGTCCGAGATGGCGTCGTGGATTTCGAACAGATGCTTCACTTCCTCATCAATGATGCCGCGCTGCGTGGGGTTTGCCGGCTCCAACGGCTTGCCCCAGGGATACGTTTTGACGGCGCTGGTGCGGACGTGCTCGATGAGCAGCAGGCCATCGCATACATTGCGCGCTTCGACGGCTTGAATGGGAGCACTATCTGCCTCTGGGTTGGTGGATTCCACCAAGCGCTTCGCGGCGAGTGGAAACGCCTTGCGGACCTGGTAAATAAAGCGGTCCATCTCGGCTTCGTTATGACGGTCGTGTAGACGGCGCTCGAACTGGTAGCCCAGCAGGGCCCCCAATGGTTGGCCGTTGCGAATGCCTTCCATGAATTGGATGGCGGTGCGTACGCGCGCGGACGACAGGTCGACCGCGAGCAGGTCGGGCTGCGCCGGAGTCGCGTTCGAAACATATCCATTGAGCAGGACAGCCGCTGTACCCGCGTGATTCAACGAAGGCGCCAGCACATGCCCGGCGTTAGCAGAATCGCGGAACAGAGGAGGGTCTCCGGGCTTATTGAACACCGCGTTCTCCGCATCGTTCAACTGCACTGCCGTACGCCGGCTCTGCTCGGGCTTCAGGTTCTCCACCCAGGCGAACGCGCCGAGATACAGACCCTGCCGCCGCGGGCCAACATCTCCGGAGGGCCGGCGCATGCGGTGAAGGCGCTCGTTTACCAGGCTGAGCATCCATGCATCCCAGCGGTAACTACAGAGATCAATGTGCTCCGCAAAGGCGCGCTCGAGTGACGCGGTGGGGGCGTGTTCCAACACTTGCAGAGCTTCGATCTGCGCGGCCAGTATGCCATTTTGTCCCGCAAAGGCGAGCCAGTTGGGGATGAACTCGGCCACAGTGGTTGTCCGCGAGCCGGTAATCAGGGGCTGCTTTGCGTACAGCATGCTGTAACGGCTTTCGCTCACCTTACTCTCCGCCACATGCACGAAGGCAGGCTCCTTATACGCAGTGATCCTATCGCTGGCGAGCAGCTTCTTGGCTTCGTGCAGGTCGAACGCAGTACTGTGATAGCCGAGTTGCAGCGCATGCCGAAGGACGTGATACAAAAGAGCGTTGGGTGTTTTGCCTTCGCTGAATCCGCGCTGAAGCCGTAAATCCTCGAATGCAGTTTTCGCTTTTTCCAGGCACCACGTGAGATAGTTCTTACCGTCGATGGTACAGAGCGTGAGTTCGGTAGTCTCCGAAAGCGGCGGAACGTCGATGACGGGGCGATTCATCGGTCCTTCCACTTCCGAGAAAAACTTTGCCGTGATCTCAGGCTCCGGCCCGCCGTAACCCAAATCCTTCAGCACCTGATAGGTGGCCTGCATGCTGCTCCGCATCGAGGCCTCAAGCGAGGTACGGCGTTTGGAGCCTAGCTTGTACTCGTTCCAAATGCGGTCGGCGCTATCCAGTATCTGAAGGTGGAACTCGACTGACGACGGGTGCAGACCCATGATGTCGAGCAATTGCTGTTGAGGTTTAGCACTGGGACGTCCGACGCGGGGTACGTTGAGCGCGAGCTTATCCCAATATCGCTGCGCGATGGAGCGCAACACATCGCGAAGAGTCATCAGGAATTGACGGTCTGTTGGACGAACAACTGCTCGAATGAAATTGCCGTCTTCGAGCGCGTCCATCCACGTCATGCGGCTGAACGCAGTGGTGGCCAGGATGCCGTACGGTTGCTTGCCGATGCGAACGATCGGAACCGCGCCGCTTCCGGTCACCCGCTCCAGGAAATGCCTTCGGATTCGAGCGATGGTGCTCGGCTCGAAAGCGGGGAGCAGTTGCGTATCGAGCCAGTACCCAAGCGTCGCTGGAAACAGCGCCGTGTTCATGGCTCGCGCTTGAACCTGGTCAAGGCCATCCGCATTGGGAATCGCCTGTAAAACGGACGCGTCGATGCCTAGCGCCTCCGCCAGTAGCAGCCCGTCTGTTTTCGTGTAGGGCGCGGTCGCATTTTCGTCGAACTGCTTGTCGCCCGCGGACGACATTCGCGACAGGCGGAACAACTCGTCGGCTTCTTGTACGCGCGTCCACCCGGTAGATCCCTCTTCGCTGTTGTTGGTCGCAGTGCCTTGAGGAACAATCGCGAATCCAGATTGCCCCGACGCGTGATGCCCCAGGAGTTGCTCGAAGTCCGTCCGTGACTGCTGAGGATCGGGGTCGAGCCGGACGCCTAGCACATACAGCCGATCAAAACCCTCGGTGGCTTGGCGGGCGCTGAGATCGATCCGAAACGCCATGCCCGCCTTGAGCGCTGTTTCGAAATCCGTCATCCATCGGAGAAGATCCGGGACGATCAGATCACCGCCGGCTTCCTGGAATTGCTCGGTCTTTTCGGCAAGAGGATCGGGACCCACGGCAAGCGGCTGAGTGACCAGGCCGCCGAGCAGTTCGAGGTGCTCGGTGCCACTGTCGGCGATCAGGACAAAGCGTTCCGGCAGCAGCGCTGCCTGCGGAGGGCGAGTCCACGCCTGACGTTTGGTCGCAGCGGTGGCGATGGGCGTGAGAGAAACGAACACGGTGGAAACTGGAACCACGGCGCGGTCGGCGCCGGCTCCTGGCTGATCTTGAGCGTTGAAGGGAACGTAGGATTTGCTCAGTGTATCGGCGCGTGGCGCGGTGACAGCAAGACTCAATGCCTGGAAGGCTGCGGCGAGCGCAGTGGCATTTTTCCCAGCCCCCCACACTGCGGTCCAGTACGCCGCGAGGGCACTTTTTTCTGTCGCAATGGCTAACGGGGCATCGGCCGGAATGGCGAGAATCACTTCGCTCGGCCTGCTGCGAGCCGGGATGGGATCCGAGTCCGGGAGCGGCTTGTATTGCTGGATCAAATACATCGCCCGGCCGGCGCCATGAGCCGAGCACAGTTCACGCCACGCCGATTGCTCGCGCGATTCGCCACCGCCCGCGGCCCATATGCTGCACCAGTAACGTCGAAGATTTTTGACTTCGTTCTCTGATAGATCGGGCTCGAAGCTGTCCACCAGGCAGTCGTCAGGATAAATGCGAACCAGCAGTTGCCGACGCGCTCCATTTGCGCCGGCTGCCGATGTGAACCGAGTCTCCAGCCGGACAGGGAAGAGAAGAATCGGATAGTCGGCGTCGAGAGCGGATATCGCACGGCGCGGATCGACCACTGGCTCCAGCAGCCCGCTGATGCGAATCCACTCATCAACAGCGGCGCGCTTTTGTCGCCTCAGGCCAGCAACTCTCCCTTCGCTTTCGGCGATGGCCTGGCGGAGTGTCGCCATCTGGCTGCCCTGATGGTCGTCATCGGAATCAACGCGGCGCGACAGCTCGGCAGCTTGTTCGCGCAGCCGGGCCAGCCGCGTGGCCTCCGCTGCAAGCGCGCGGCTGGTTGCATCACTCCTTTCGCGTTGTTCGCGGGCGAGACGCAGGAGCTCATTCAGGTCAGCCATGGATTCATGCTCCTTGTGTTTGTGGCAGCATCTCGGCAGCATGCACCGCTACCAACACGGGCAGTTGGTAGAGCACATAAGCCACGTCAGCCGCATTCGTATTGCGGTTCCACCGCACCTGCTTATCTTCCAGATGCTGGGCCAGTTCCTCCGGGCCCTCAGAGGGCGGAGGCGGAGTTGTGAGTGTGTACTCGTTCATACCGGCGTTGATGCGCAAGATGGAGTTGGCTGTGGTGACGTCGGGCCACGCGAGATCGCTCCAACTATTGATCGGGGCACCATCGCGGCTGATATCGAGGCCGAAGCGCGGCTCGCCGGGACGTTCCTTGATCACGAAGAACCAGCCGGCATCGTTCGTCGCCGGATTCCCCTTGGCCTCTTTGGCGGTGAGGTCGAAGCCGAGAAACGTAATGTCGGGGTCCACCTTGGCGCCGTAAAGCGGATTCTTCAACTTGTCCGGCGGGGGATCGCTCTCCTCGTCCGGTGTGAGCGCAACGGGTACGCGGATCTTCGATTGATCAATTGAGCCGTCAGGTTTGCGTTGCCAGTCCGCTTTGTGGGCGTAGATGACGGCAGTCGGATAGCGCTTCAGTAGCTCGCCGCGGATCGACAGGACGACTTCTTCCTTTGGCGGCGAGCCCGGAGGCTGCCGATTATCGTGAGCGCCGAGCGGTGACGCCGCAGGCCAGAGGTGCAGTTTGGGAATGTCGTACAGCTTCTCGCGAAGCGCATCGGGAGACAGCCCTTCTATGTCCTTATAGCCGCTGGCGTCCCAGAACTGACGGAAGTAGCTGCCGCGTTGATCGGTGGGATACTCACGCCATAAAAGTTCGCGCGCGAACTCATGGTTCAAGCCCACCATGTAGCTTTCAATGAACCGCTGGTTGGTCTCCAGCAGGCTGATGCTGTTCGGCGGGATGAGACCGACGTTGGGCAAAAGCAGGTCGCCGCTGATGTCCGCCAGGGGCCGATACATTGGCTTATCGATGCGGGGGTAAGCCATCGCTTCAACGAACGCCTCGCGGAGCCCCCCTTTGATACGGCCTGGGAACAGCACCGTTTTGTAGTAGAAGACCGGGACCGATCGAGCGGGATCGAGAGTGAGGACAGTTTGACTCGCCGCCACTTGAATACTCAGCGGCTTCCGTACAAGGGGCACGACGGCGAGGCGCGCTTCACTGTCGAACTGAAGCGAGGTGGTGAGCGCGTCTTTGAACCGTACGGCAGTGGCGTTGTCTCCGGCGCCTGCCGCAGGCACGCTCGCGACTGTACCGAAGGGTTCGAGTGTGAAGGCCGGATCCAGAGGAAGGCTCGCGACGTAGTCAGGACCCTTGGTCTCCGGCCGCAACGTATCGGCGGCTCTCAGGGTGTCTGCCGCCTGCTTCAGCCAGTAGTAAGCTCCCACGGCGGCCGCTGCCAACAGAACGGCGATGACAAACGCCCCAAAAAGAAGCAGCAGGAGCGCTAACACGAGTCCGCCGATCAGAACCCACAACGGTAAGTTGGGGTAACGCCGCAGTAAGTCGACGAGCCATGCCGGTACGCTCTTCGCGACATCCCGAGCGAGGCCGCCAACCGATGGCGCGCCGGGTGGAAGAGAGGGCGGTTGAGCGGTGATCAGCGTGCCATCGTTCAGCCCGCGCATGATCTCTCCCGGAATGGATGATGCGGGCGCCGTTCCTGCCGGGAGTGAGCGAATGAGCCGGCCCGAAGGCCGCAGCAGGCGCCTCATCGCAGTCCCAACGAAAGCAGCCGGTATGGTGCTGACGGTGATCGCCCTGCGAAGCGTCACCTCGTCCATCATTACCCGCTTGGACAGGGGCGCTGACAGCAGTAAAAGACGCTCGGGCGCCTTGGTTTCAAGAGACGCGAAGTTTCGCGTGAACCACGCGAGCGACACGGCCATCGAGAATTGGGCCAGCCGCATCTTGCGGTTCGCTTCCAGCACTTCGCCGATCTGCTCCCACGCGGCGTTCATGTATTCTTCTTGCCGCTTGCGTACCACTTCCGTGCCAAAACCCGCCGCAGTCCGGTGGCGCGGGTCCAGATTCAGTTCATGTACCCAGTTCCACGTGTTCGGCACAGGAGAGCCGTCCTGCTTGAACAGCAAGCGCTTCGTCAGGGCATGCCATGTTCCGTACAGAGGCGGAGTGATCAGCGGATCGGGATCGGTGTCGCCATTCAGCAGCACGCCGATTTCGTCAGGCACGGCGGGATCGTTGTGAGCGGCGAGCGCGGTACGTGTGGCGTAGTCGTCGGCCAGATTGATAAAAGCCGCAAGATCCATTTGAAACTGATGCGGCCGCGGCTGATCCCAGTTTTCAAACCGCGCCGCCTCATCTTTATCGTGCTGCGGCAACGTTTCCTCGGGGATGCGCAATGCGCCGCCCAGCCGCAGGATGCCGTTAGCATCGGGTCCGGCGATGCCGGCTAAATTGCTGCCGGGCTCCTGAACATCGATATCGCGGCGTCCGACGCGAACGTCCATTGGCTGCGGCTTCAAGAGGCGGACAAGGAATTCAAAATCGCCCTTGTTGCCGGTCCGGAAATACCAACGGTAGTAATAGGGGAAGCTGCCCCCGGCGAGATTTGCGCGCTGAGGGTGTGGCTCTGCCGCTCCGCGGAGAGCGTCGTCCACCTTCGTGACATCCAACTTCAGCCCGGCAACCCGGCCCGTCTCGAATGCCGGCATGAGAAACGCGTGGTAGGCCTTGTTGGGTTCCAGTTGCCGTGGGCAGACGATTCTGGAGTAGGCCAGGTCGGGATTTTCGGCAAGAGTCGCGCGCAGCTTATCCGCGATTGCGGGGCCCGTGTCGCTCACGATCGTCGAGTCGCTCGCGCCCAGGTTACGGTTGACGTGAACGTGCGCCCATGCCCACAGCTCTGATTTCACGGGTAGCTTATTCAGGTTCGCGATGTCGATAAATGGAGCGGCCGTGTCACCTTTGCCGTCGGTGAACTCGCCTTCCTCGAGTACAACCAGCATGATCCAGGGGAGGTGCCGGTGCGTGGAGCTATTGGCCCGAGCCGGAGTATAGAGCCAAGGGAAGTCTTCGTCGTAAAACTCGATGTGAGCGAGATTGTTCGGCTCAAAATCGGTGATCCAATGGCGAGGCTCCGTCTTGATCAACGGCAATTCTTCGATGCCCAGCAACTCGCCGGGGCCGTACAACTGGATCTTGTTGGTTGCAAGATTCATGTCCGGCACGGGTGCGCTGATACCCTCAGCGCGGACCGTCAACTGAACACCGATGGATGCGCGAAGGTCGGGGTTCGGCGTGGTCTCGGTTTGCTGAATGCTGAGACTCAACCCCTGGCGCATCCATGGCAAGAACGTGTAGGTGGCGAGCGGATGGCTCATTGTGTTGCCTCCCAAGCGGGGACGACGTCGAGATTGCGTCCGACCATGGTCTCCAAACCTTGCAACGTTTGCAGGTGGCCATGGGCCGCGGCGGAGCTCGCGAATTCCGTCACCCCGCCGATCACGCGATTGGTGTCGGTGTCGACGATGGTGTAGGCTTCGCCTTTGACTTTGACCTTTTCCTTCGGGAATGGGTCAAGCTTGCTCTTGTAGCTGGCGCTGAGGGAACTGTACGTGACAGCGCTGCCTGCCAGGTGATGTGCGAAAAGGCCGACGGAGAGAATCCCCTTCGGGATGTGATGCCGGAACTCGCCATCGATGAGCACTATTTCATAGCGGACAATGCGCCGGGACATGTGGCTGGTTGCCATTTGAGCGCCGGCCGCGCTCAGCTCCAGGCCGCCGTTGCCCGATTCGTAGGAGGGCCGCGAGAGTTTGGTCGCATCGTCCATCTTGACGAACTGCGCCATCGCAAATTTCTCACGAGTGTCGCCGATCTTTGCCAGACCTCCGCCGCTCACCAGAAGTTCAAAGCGTTTTGCATCACTTGGTTTTTGCGTCCCGAACTTATCGAGCGCTAGCGCCAATGGCAGCAGGCGCTGGCTTACGCGCAGAGAGCCCAGGGGGTGCATCACCAGTTGGTTGGGCATCTCAGTTGCGGCTCGCAGCGCGACCATCAGTTTCCTACCTGCGGGCAGCGCGGCGGTCCAGTTTTCCCTCTTGTCGAATTCAGCCTGCAGCAGTGGAACGATGGCAATCGGCGGCAGAGTGGTCTCGGCGCTATCGCCCCATGTGACGTCGAAATCGGCGCTGATCTCGAAGAACAGCAGCGACACGTGGCCGGTTCCGCGGGCTCGCCATGGCGAAGGTCCTTCGAGACTCAAGTCAACGCGGACGCTGAGGACGTCGAGGCCGAAGACGTTGAGCCGGAGCGAGATGTTCACTTCGATGATGAAGTAGAACGGCGAGAACTGGAATAGGGCGTCGAACCCAAGGTGGCCTTCGATACCGAAGTCCTCTAACCCGAAACGGATTTCGGCAGCGGCGCCAATCTGGACGGTGTTGCTAGTGACGGCAAAATAGGCGATGACCCGCACCATCTCGGCGGGCGTGTTGATGATCGTAATCGCAAGCCGGTCCGGGCTTGGAAATGGAAGGGGCGGGGGATTGAAGCGCGGGTGGAAGCCGCCCACTGAAAACACGAACGAGGCATCGTCTCCCCAACCGAGCAGCAGCCCCATGCCGCCTTCCAGGGTGAGGAAGAGCAGGCGGCTATCGAAGAGCGTGGCGAAAAAGAAGAGGCGTTTGCGATCAAACTCGATGGCACCGGCGAACGCGACTTGAATGATGATGAGCGCGGCGTCGGGCGTTGGGATTGCCAGCCGCAAAATGCCAATGATCGCGATGTTCCCAGGGATTTCGATGATCACCCCCAGCGAAACGCTGACCAGCGTCGGCGTTCCCCAGCCCAGCTTGGCCATGGGGCCGATCAGGAATCTACCGACATACGGCGGGAAGATAGCGCGAAGGTCGCTGATGATTCTTGGCGCGTTGGCGATGATGTCGCCCTGCGGGAACATGATCGAATTGATCGTCCCCGTGCGAACGCCGTTCATCAGCGGCTCAAGCAGCATGGTCCGGTTGAGACCAAGCAGACCACCGAGGCCGATGAGTGTGAACCCGAGCCCCAGCTGTATGCCGGGCACGAATTCGACGCTGATGATCACCAGCAGGCTGAAGTTGCTGGAGCCGTCGGGCATTCGAGTGGTGATCAGCGCGATGGCGGTGATCGATATCATCTCCAGAATTTTCAGCTGAAGAACGCCGGCGTATTCTTCCTTCTCGAAGTTGAAGTAGAGGTATCCGCCGCCACGGACGGCTCCGGCGTCGATGGAAAGGCCAACGCCCTCGGGCGGCTTGAATCCAAGCTCGAATTGCACCGGCCCGGCATTCCCGCCACCGTTCGCGGGCAGCTTGAAGGCGCCCTTCGCGCCCATTCGTTCGACCACGGCAACGAGCGGCCCAAGACTGAACTTGAGACCCGCCGATAGTTCGAGCGTCACCGGATCAGGATCGAAGAGGCGAGCCACGAAGCAGATGCTTTGGATCTCGAGCGGGCCCAGAGAAATGTGGGTCGGTAGAAGAACTTCTATTTTCCCGCTGCCTGTCACAGCGAAGCCATCCCGATTCAGACGGCCGGAGAGACTGAATTCCGCTTCTATGGAGCTCGCCGGAATGGCGCTCTTCAGGAAGCCGTCGCCTCCTGAAAGCGAAATGACAAGCTTCATGTGGTCGAGCGCGGCGGTAACTTCGGGCGAGACATCCGCTGTGCCGGTAGCGGTATTGAAAGCGACGCGCACACCGACGCCGGCAGTGATCTGCGCAACTTCGAGCCGCGTGCCGCCCGGAAGGCCGATGATCTGCATCGCTCCGGAAGGCTTTCGTCCGATGAGAGATGCGTTCGCCGTTGCGTTGACTGTCCCTGTAGGCGGGCGCACTTTGAAGTCGCCGTTTGACTGCACCAAGCCCTGCAGTCCAGCCGCGTACGCTCCGGTGAAGCTTACTTGCAATGACCAGGGCCCCACTAGCGCGAACGGTTTATTCACGGAGTAGCTGGCTGGGAGCCGCAGCTCGAACCCCATGCCGGGAGGCGCAACGGCGGGGTTGGCCTGCATTGACAACAGCATGGATTCAAGAATCGGAGGTTGCCCCGGCGGCTGCAGGATAAAGGCCGGGATCTCGTAGGATCGCAAGTATCTTTCGAGACGAGTTAAGAATGCGCGGCCGTCAAAGGCGGGGTCGCCCCATTGATATAGTTCTCGCGTGAGACCTGCCGGGTCCTGAAACAGCTTGACGAGATGATTGAGGTCGAAGGCGCGGCGGACGTGCGGAGGCGAGGTGAAATCGCCGGGAGTTCCTTGCGTGATGGTGCTGGTGGCAATGCCGGTGACATCGAGCAGTGCGGCCAACTGCGGCAGTTTCTTTTCGAGAGTCCGCAACGCCATCAACTCGGTGAGGCGGGCGAAGAGCTTATCGACACTGGCAGTGAAGTGCGCCTTTTGCGCCGGCGTCAGGGATCCATCCGCCGTCGCGGCCTGACCGATAGTATCGCCCAATTGCTTCGACGCGGCCGCCAACTCTGCGATGCGCACGCCTAAGGCGGCGCCCTTGGCGATGATCGTGATGGCATTGCCGCTGGCCGATGCGGTGGCGAGATCCTGGGCGGCGGGCGTGAGCGCGCGCGCGGCCGAGGATACATGGGTCACCGAACTCGATATCTGTCCGGACCACGCGGCCGGGATTCCGATGCCCAGATCCTGCAGGAGCGTGGGCGTGAGCTCATCGGCAAGCGGGGAAAGCGCGCCCGCCAACTGAGACAGCAGCCGTTCGATGGTGCCCTGTTGTTCAGGCATGCTGTAACTCGCGTGCTTCGAGCAATTCGACGACTTCCAGCAGAGTCTTGCCCTGTAATCGCACCACCCACGGCAGAGTTGCGTGGAGAGCCGCCCGCAATTCGCGACTGGCATGGGTCTCGAGAGCCGTTACGATTCGTGCGGCGCGCACACCGATTTCCTCACCGTCTAATTCGAGGGGCAAGGGGACCTCCTGGATCATGGTGGCGCGAATCACATGATGCAGCAACAGCGGGCCATGATTGCGATGCCACACGGTGGCAATGCGCTTCCGGGTGTTGACCAGCATGCGCGCCTCTTCCCAATGCGCGCGGCCCAGTTCGTAAATCCGCTGCCCCTCTTCGGTGCGCAGCAGACGCCACAAAGGCGTGCCCTCCTCGAGTTGCGGAAGGCGGGGGCCGGCCAGCGCGGCTTGCTCGGCCAGCGACTCCCGGGCGCGGACACTTGGCATTGCGGCGCTCGAAACATCCGGCAGGCCATTCTTCACCAAGGGGTCATTCAGGATGGCGATGATATCCAGCTTGCCGTTGCCGTAGTCGTTGTTGTTGCCAGGGCCTGTGAAGCCATCTTTGCGCGCATGGTTCATGAGAACGGCCTTGACCTGCGCGTGGGTCAGCGACGAATTGCGCTGCAGCATCAGCGCCGCGGCGCCGGTGACGTGCGGTGCGGCCATGCTGGTGCCGTCCATGCCGATGTAGGAATCGCAACAGCAATCGCAGCAGCAGCCATCGTGAAAATCGCGCGCGGCCGAGGTGATGGTTTCCCCAGGCGCGCACAGCTCCGGCTTCTGTGTGGCGGGTTGCGCTGGCGTGGCATCGAGCAAGGGCCCGCGGCTGGATGAATCGGCAAGCTGGCCCTTGTTTTTTCCTTTGACGTAGCTGCCAACCGCAATAACACCCTTGCAACTCCCGGGCGATTTGATGGTGCTGGCGCGGGAAAGGTCGTCGGTGAACCGGTCAAACTGCTCTCCGTTGATCCACGCGTTGTAGGTGATGGGAGCGGCCCCTGCATTGGTGAACTCGATGGTCCAATCGCCCGGCTGATTCTGTCCGGCGGCCGCGGACTTGATGCTAATGTTCACGCGCCGCTTGTTCGCCGCAGCGTTCACGATAGAGCCGATAATCTGGCAGGAACTGTTCTGGGTAGTCTCCGTGAAAACGGGGGTGGACGCATCGGGCGCGGCGGTGTTGGTGCCGGTGATGTTGTTGCCCGGAGGGGTCAGTTTGCAGCCAACGCCGTTCGGGGCAGTGAAGCGCATTTCCACCAAGGTTTCGACCTGGCCGGTCTGCCGGCGTAGGGGGTCGATCGCGGAAACGTTGAAATGCAGCGCCTTGGCTACGCCGCCCACGGGAATGGTTCCGGTGGCGTGTGAATCGTCACCATTTACATTTACTTTTCCTGCCGCAAAGTGGCCGCCGCTGTTTCCCGCCGATGCCACCAACACCACGGGCGCCGCTCCGGCGGGCCGGGCCGCTAGCCAGGTATCGATCATCTGATCCACCGGATCGGTTCCATCGTGCGGACCAATCGAGTGACCCAGGCTCATGTTGATAACCGCAGGAGTGGAGCCGCCCGGAATGGCCGCGGCTTGGTCGGCGATGAACTGGATGGCTGCCTGGAGGCTGGCGGTTAAGCTGCCGAAATCGTGCTTGACGATAACCAGCGTTGCCTCCGGCGCAACGCCCACATACTTGTATTGTCCCGAGCAGTTACCCGCGATGTGGCCGTTTCCAGCCGCGATGCCCGCGACATGCGTGCCGTGTTTGTGATCGTTGGTGCCGGTCTGAACCCGCGGCGTGCCCGCGCCAGGCTGGATGATCTGCGTGCTGGTGGCGATCGCCGCTTCGATTTGCCCCTTGTTAAACGTCACGGCCGGCGACTGCGTCTGATCGAGGATCGCCAGAATGCGGGATTTGGTTTGATCGTTGGGGAGACGGAAGACAGGATGCAGGATGTTGATGCCCGAATCGATGATGCCGACGACGACTCCGAGGCCGGTGTACTTGTTGGTACCAGAGAATGGAAAACTGGAGTTGCGCACGGAGCTACAGTGAATTTCGGGGATCGAGTCATCCAAGGCGGGCTCTCCAGCACGTTCGATATGCGCGTGCACAATGCTTGCGAGATCAGCCAACGCTTCGACTTTGTCGAGCGGGATATCGGCGGCATAGAACAGCCCGAACAAGTGCTTGAATTGCACACCCGCACGAACCAGTTCGCTTGTGTCCGCGGAGTTGAGCTCGATCAAGACGGGCACCAGGGGAATCTCGCCAGGCTTGCGCGCTTTGGCGCGCGTAGGCGTTTCCTTGCGCCCTCTGAACTCCCAATCCGCGATCATGGCGAGTAGATGCGGCGAGATCTTGGAACGGCGCAGCAGATCCGCGTCCTTTTTATCTTTTGGCTCGCTGGGCCCCATTGGGCCTCCTTCGCTTACGACGATCTAATTAGTGTCTGTCTGGCAAAGAGCGTTACGGCCGCTAATGCAATATCTAGAATCAATGGCGTACTTCGGAGGGGAATAAGATCGGAATCCACTGCCGTCTCTCGAGTGATAAATGGTGGTTAAATGGTCGACCGCGCCCGAAGGCACCCTGGCCCGATCCACCGTCGTAATATGGTAAGAGTTTGGGCCAAGGCTGGCGACGAACTTCGCGCCGATCACATGAATTTCTTCGCCCATGTTGGGGAGAGAGACCGCAAGCCGCTGGACGGTGTTGATTGAATTCGATTGAGCTTCGTTGTGTTGGGCCGTGAGTCCTTTGTTTCAAGCATGGGCCGCCTCTCGTGAAAGTACTGATACTAGTTAAATAACGGAACTGAGCGTATCACATCCGGGTGCCAATTCCTAGTCCAAGTCCAAGTCTTGTCGGCCAATTTCTTTCGTAATTATTGGCAACCGTCCAGGGATCGCTCGTCGCGGCCCCTGCGGGAGTTCCGTCGCTCAGGGGCGGCGCGCGATCACGGTGTAACCTCCGATGAGCCGTCCCCCGGTGTGTTGCGAGATACGGAAGATGCGGCATTCCTTAGGTTTGAGGCCATCGACGACCACGTGGAAGAGTAGCTCCAGCTCATCGCATCCGCGACGGAAGGAGATCCGCTTCTGTAGCAGCTTTGCAGCCGCCGGTTCGACGCCGGCGAGACTCGCTTTGGATGCGTCGGGGCGGACGAGGGTCGCGTAGAGCACCCCCGCCACTTCCTGCGCATGCGCCGCGCGCCGATAGCCGTGTTCTCTCGAACCAGCCAGCACCGCGAGCCACGCAACATCGCCCGGCGACACTTCCTTGACCTCGACCTCCGCATCTCCCGGCGGTTCGGCGCAGCCGAGTCTGATGTTGAGAGTGAGCACCGCGGGAGACGCCGCGTTGACCACTGAAATATTGCGCTGGCCGAGATGCCGGTCATCGCCGGCGTTCCATGGGTCGGCGGTCAGGGGGTCGGTCAGCGGCTCGAACGCCCGCACCATCAGACATCCCGTCCTCCTTTGACTATTAACCAGTGCCGGTACCGTTCAGGGGGTGGCCCATACTTGAAACAAAGGACTCACGGCCCAACGCAGGGAGCTCAATCGAATTCCATCAGCATCCAGCGCCTGCAGACGGGCCGCATCCAGATGCCAATTCCTAGCTGCCGAATTGGGCTGCATTGGGCTGCCGAATTGGGCTGTGCCGAATTAGGCTGCGGCTTGCTTTGACAGCAGCTTGCTTTGATGGTTGAGCTCGTGAATGCGGAAATCGGCATTCGGCGCGACGTGGCGGCGAAGCCAGTTCCCCAGGGGTGTGCGACATAGAAGCGGAAAGGGCGCCGTCCGCGCCCCCAAACGGGCCAGAAACACGCGGGTTAGCGCTGCGGACGGCAGCTCCGTTTTGCGCGTGTTACTCGGAAGGCGTGCCCCACTTCCAGTTCCGGATTTCCGGCACGTCCCATCACGTAGCGCTGAATCGGTTCCACAAACGCGATGCGCGGATCCTCGCAGCCTCCGCCACCTTCGGGCCGCCGCTCATAATCGGCTTCCGGCTCGAGCGCAATGCCGAGCCGCTCGACCCCTTCCGGATCTCCGGCGTCATTGAATCGCACCCGCGCAATACCAATACGCGAGTAATTCCCTTTCGCAACCAGCCGCGGGAAGAGGTAAAGCTCACCGTCCGGACCGCGAACCGCGGCCGGATTAAGGACGCCTTCGATCTCCTGCGGATTCCCTGGCTCCGGTTCCATCAGCAGACCCAGGCGCCGCAGCTTGAATCCGCTCATCACACGGTCACGCTTGCCGATCGCGAATCGAGACACGCGATGATTGCCTCGGTAACCGGTTTAGTCTCGCTGGGGCCGCGCACTGCGATCGAAACAACACCTGCTTGTTTGGCCGGATAGTCGTTGCCTCCCACGAATAAGGCATCACCGATGAAGATCATGTCCTCCAACGGAATTCCAAGAATGTCTCTTAGCTTGCGAATTCCGTAGGCTTTGTCGATGCCCGGCTTGGTGATATCAATGGATGTCGCGCCACCCATCCGGACAGAAAACTCCGGAATCAAGGTATCGAGGATCGCTTTGATCGCCTTCCGTTTGGTGAAGTCGGGGTCCCACTTATCCTTGTGCTCCAGAGGGGCCTGCTGCCCTAATGCGGAAAAGGTGACCTGGCTGCCCCGGTCTTCTATTACCTCTCCCCAGACCTGTTCGGCCTTGAAGCCCGATGCTTGGACCGCCTGCTCTAAAGAGCGTACGATTTTCTTTTTTTCATCCGCGCTGAGATCTTCCGAATAGATCTGTTTCCAATCCCCTTTGTATTGGAAGAACTGTGTTCCACATGTGGGAAGAAGGGATAGGTTGATCAGGCGTTGGTCGTGGGGAAGATTGGAGAGGAGTTGTTTTTCAAATTGTGGCCAGCCTCCTCCGGAAATCACGGCCACTTTGACGATACCGAGAAGGTCGTGCATCAATGCCGACATGTCGGCGCCAAGAGGCGATTTGCTTTCGGCAAGTGTGCCGTCCAGATCGAAGACAATTAGTTTCTTCATTCTCCTTTTACCCCTGGTTCCGGCAGCGCAAGTTCCAACAAGGTCACTGTTCGAACCGGCCGGAAAGTGCACGCTCCAACTGCCGCCGGCAAGAGCGATACTTCGCCTTTTCCGATGGCGTCTGCGCCGCCGGCGTGCTCAACCTGCCCCGCGCCCCCGATGCATACCAGCACGCGTGGTACACCCGCCGCGCCGACGGTAAACGGTGAGTGTCCGCGCAGGCGCCATAACTTGAAATATTCACAGCGAAAGAGATTCTCGCGCTCGGCGGGCGTGGTCGCCTCCAGTACCGGCGCCACGGGACTGGCTGCGCCGCCGACAAAATCAATGCAGGCAAGCGCCTGCTCCACCTGGAGCGGCCGCGGCCGGCCGGTCTTGGCGTCAACATGGTCCCAGTCGTACAGGCGAAACGTAACGTCGCTGTTCTCCTGAACCTCGAACACGACAATGCCGGCGCCCAGGGAGTGAACCGTACCAGCCGGCAGAAAAACGGCGTCGCCTGGCTTCGGAGTGAAGCTCACCAGATAGTCCGCCACCGCCCCGTTCGTGAGCGCCAGCCGCAGATCGCCGGCAGTGGTGCCCGGCTTCAGGCCCGCATAGATGCGGCTCTTTGTGCCCGCCTCGAGCACTACCCATGCTTCGGTTTTTCCGGTCGCGCCCTCTGGCAGCAGATCGGTATGCCCATCGGCGGGATGCACCTGGACCGAGAGCATTTCCCGTGCATCGAGAAACTTCAGCAGCAGTGGGAACCGGCGGAAACGTCCTGCGAGCTTTCCCATCAATTGCTCGGGCGACTCCTCCATCAGTTGACCGATGGTCTGCCCTTTGAGCGGTCCGTTGGCAACACGGCTCTGATGGTCATCCCGGTCGCTGAGTACCCACGCTTCGCCAATTGGGCCGTCGGCCGGCAACGGCGCTGCGAGTACATCCGCCAAACGCCGCCCGCCCCAGAGGCGATATTGATAGATCGGCTCGAATTGCAGGGGGTACAGCGGCGTTTGAGTCTGGTGACTGGTCATTCTTTGGCATTCAGAGCTGTTTGCGAATAAACTTCAATTCCTTACGGCGCTTTGCAGTGGTCTTGGGATAAGCCATCTTCAGCTCATGGAACGTATCGAGGATGACTTGGGAAACAATCAGCCTGGCATTCTCCCTTTCGTCGGCAGGAACGACATACCAGGGTGCGCTGGTGCTCGTGGCAGTCAGGCAGTCCTCATAGGCCTGCATGTAGAGCGGCCAGCTTTCCCTCTCCCGAATGTCAGCAGCGCCACATTTCCGGTTCTTCTCCGGCTCATCGATGCGGTCGCGGAAGCGCCTTGCCTGCTCGTCCTTCGACAGGTGGAGAAAGAACTTGAGTATCCGGGTGCCATTGCGATGGAGATGCTCCTCCAACTCCACGTAGCGGTCCATCCAGATCGTCTTCCCGTCAGGTAGTTCATCCGGTAACTGCTGGGAGCGGAGAATCTCCGGGTGCATGCGCACGACCAGCGCCTCCTCATAGTAGGAGCGATTGAAGATGCCTATGCGCCCGCGTTCCGGCAGACATCGCGTTGTCCGCCAGAGAAAATCGTGTTCCAATTCCTCGGCGCTCGGCTGTTTGAAACTGAACACCTGGCAGCCCTGCGGGTAGACTCCGGACATGACGTGACGGATGGCGCCGTCCATGCCCGCGCCGTCCATTCCCTGAAAGATCAGCAGCAACGCGTAGCGGCTGGATGCATAATGCAGCCGTTGCAACTCACTCAACTCTTCAACCATCTCCTCCAGCCGGTGGTGATACTGCTTCTTCGACTTGCATACAGGCTCAACGGCGGCCGGCCAACGGTCGAGCCCGCCAGCCTCTCCGGCCTTCACACGATAATTCTCCGTTGCGATGCTTGTTTTCATGCTCGCGCTCCATGAGCCGGCATACTCTCTCGGGCGCTGGGAGAAGTCTCTCCACCTTCGTTTTCCCAGCGTTCAATCGCAGGCCGCCTCACCTCTGTGTCGTGAGCGGTTTGGTTTGGTTCCGCGTTGAATGTTTCGTGCGCGGTAGAGTTCCACAACGCGATGACAGGCTGATCGGTTCGATCACGCTCGTAACTGAGCACGCTCAGCGACGCCGTGCCAAGCTGGAAATGTTGCGCCTCCTCTACTGGCAGCCCAATCCACCGGACGCCGAGGACGCGGCCGAAGTGGCCATGGGAAAAGAGGGCAATATTTCCATCCAGCCGGCGGAGGCGGGCAATCAAGTGGTCCGCGCGGTTCGAAACTTGTGCGGGCGTTTCACCGCGCGGAGCGCCATCCCGAAAAACGTTCCAGCCCGGCCTCGATTTGCGAATGTCCGAGGAAGTTCGGCCCTCGTAGTCGCCATAATTCCACTCCGCGAGGTCCGGTTCGACTTCGGCGATTGGTTCCAGCCCCGCGACCGCACAGGTTCGTTGAGCGCGTTGCAGCGGGCTGGTGAACACATGTTGGAAGCGGATGTTCCGGAGGCGCAATCCAACTTGCCGTGCCGTCTCCTCACCGTGCGTGGTCAGTGGAATGTCCGTGCGGCCGGTATGTTGGCCCGACAGGGACCACTCGGTTTCGCCGTGACGGATCAAATAGAGACGCGGCGGGTTGGGTTTGCTCGCTGTCATGCTCCCGATCCATTCATGGCGGTGGTGTACGCGCCCCGGCGCGCTTTCCGGTTACACGCGGCTCGATAAGACAGCGCCTTCTGTGCGGCGAGCACGTTCGCCTGGTCGCCACGCCAGATCTCCAACGCCGGTTGCTGGATAGCGCGCGCAAACGAAAACGCCAGCGCCCAGGGCAGCCGCGCCTTGAATCTGACGTTCATTGCGTTCAAGCGGGCGGACGCCAGATCGCCGGATTGGCCGCCGGACAGGAACGCAATTCCCGGAACCGCGGCCGGGACGGCCCGCAAGAGACACTGCACCGTGGCGTCGGCCACTTCCTCAACCGATTCCTGCTGGGGGCATTTCAGTCCTGGAACCACCATGTTGGGCTTCAGAATCATCCCGTCAAGCATTACGCCCCGGGTATAGAGCTGGTTAAAAACCGTTCGCAGGACTTGCTCAGTGACTTCCTCGCACCGGCGCAGGCTATGCTCGCCGTCCATGAGCACCTCCGGCTCTACGATGGGGACCAGTCCGGCTTCCTGGCACAACGCGGCATAGCGGCCCAATGCATGTGCGTTGGCCTCGACGCATCCCGGGCCGGGAATGCCATCGCCAATCGTGATCACCGCGCGCCACTTCGCGAAACGTGCGCCCATCCGGGAGTATTCCGTCAGGCGGTCGCGTAATCCGTCCAACCCTTCGGTGATCTTCTCGCCCGGATGGCCGGCCATGTCCTTCGCGCCGGCGTCCACCTTGATGCCTGGAATGATACCGGCATCGATGAGGGCTTTGGCAAAGGGAGTGCCATCTTTCTTCTGTTGACGGATCGTTTCGTCGTAGAGGATCGCCCTACTAATACTTTCACCAAGTCCGGGCGCCGTCACAATCAACTCCCGATAGGCGCGCCGCGCCTCCTCGGTCTGCGGAATGCCTAACTTGGCGAATCGCTTGTTACAAGTTGGGTTACTTTCATCCATCGCCAACAAACCCTTGTCGCCGGCAACCAGCATCTTGGCAGTATCGATGAGCTGTTGCGTTATCATTGCGGGCTGCTCCACTTCCAATTCCGGATCTCCGGCATGTCCTGGCCGTTCTTGTCGATATATTGCTTGTGCTCGATCAGCTTGTCCTTGAGCTGCTGCTTCAGGTAGATGCCCTTGTCGCCTGTCTGCGGCAGACGGTCGATGGTGTCCATCACCAGGTGAAAGCGGTCCAGGTCGTTCAGCACGGTCATGTCGAAGGGCGTGGTGATGGTGCCCTCTTCCTTGTACCCACGGACGTGGATATTGTCGTGGTTCGTGCGCCGGTAGGTCAGGCGGTGGATCAACCAGGGGTAGGCATGGAACGCGAAGATGACCGGCTTGTCTTTGGTGAAGAGATCGTCGAAATCCACGTCGCTCAATCCGTGCGGGTGCTCGGTTTGCGGCTGCAGTTTCATGAGGTCCACCACGTTGACCACGCGAATCTTCAGCTCGGGAATATGTTCGCGCAAAATCGAGACCGCGGCCAGCGTCTCAAGTGTGGGCACGTCGCCGCAGCAGGCCATCACCACGTCGGCTGCAACACCCTGGTCGTTGCTGGCCCACTGCCAGATGCCGATCCCCTCGGTGCAGTGCTTGAGGGCGGCGTCCATCGACAGCCACTGCGGCGCCGGGTGTTTGCCTGCGACCACCACATTGACGTAATGCCGGCTGCGCAGGCAGTGGTCCATCACCGACAGCAGGCAGTTGGCATCCGGCGGAAGGTAAACGCGCACCCCCTCGGCCTTCTTGTTCACCACATGATCGATGAAGCCGGGATCCTGGTGTGTGAATCCGTTGTGGTCCTGACGCCAGACATGCGAGGCCAGCAGATAGTTTAGCGAGGCGATCTTCCGCCGCCACGGCAGGTCCGACGTCACCTTCAGCCACTTGGCGTGCTGGTTGAACATCGAATCGATAATGTGGATGAACGCCTCATAGCAGTTGAAGAGTCCATGCCGCCCGGTGAGGAGGTAGCCTTCGAGCCAGCCTTCGCATTGGTGCTCGCTGAGCATTTCCATCACGCGTCCGGTGGGAGCTAGGAATTCATCGTTCGGCGCTGTTGCGGGATTCCATTGGCGCTCGGTCACTTCGAACAAGGCTTCCAGGCCGTTCGAGAGTGTCTCGTCAGGGCCGAAGACGCGGAAGTTGCGCTGTTCACTGTTCAGCTTCGCCACATCGCGCAGAAAAGGCCCGAGCACGCGCGTGTCGCCGATGCCGCGCACCCCCGGCGAGGGCACGTCGGCGGCGTAGTCTCGGAAATCCGGCATCCGCAAGTCGCGAAGCAGAATGCCGCCGTTGGCGTGGGGATTCGCGCCCATCCGCCGCTCGCCCTGGGGAGCGAGTTCTGCCAGTTCCGGTTTCAGGCGGCCCTTTTCATCGAAGAGCTCTTCCGGACGGTAACTCCTCAGCCAGTCTTCGAGCAGCTTGAGATGTTCGGGATCTGTGGCCGCGTCCTTGATCGGAACCTGATGCGAACGGAAGCTGCCTTCGATCTGCCTGCCATCGATCACCTTCGGCCCCGTCCAGCCTTTGGGTGATTGGAGAACAATCATCGGCCAGCGCGGGCGAGTTAGGTTGCCGTTCACACGGGCCTCATGTTGAATTGCCCTTATCCTTTCCACCGACGTGTCGAGCGTCGCGGCCATGGCCTCGTGCATCAGCCCCGGCTCGTGACCCTCGACAAAGTAGGGCGTCCACCCGTAGCCGCGGAGCAACTGTTCCAATTCCTCACGGGTGATACGCGCGAGGACGGTCGGGTTGGCAATCT
>ORMF011081981.1_pt1 | contig 25935 bp, 29 predicted proteins | sample 1779871 | NCBI WGS metagenome assembly ORMF01 (sample SAMEA104232316, study PRJEB22302) | groundwater metagenome | biome: forest; feature: aquifer; material: groundwater | place: USA | collected 2011-08-07 | depth 5.4 m | reverse complement strand
TGGAAGACGTTATGCCCCCATGCCTCGAGAGTTCTTTTAAGAGTATTTGCAAGCACCGCGCCGCGCAGGTTGCCGATGTGCTGGCGGTCGTATACCGTCGGTCCGCAGTTGTACATTTTGACTGCGCCGGTTATAGGCTCAAATACCTCCAGCTCGCCGGAGAGCGTATTGCGCAAACGCAAAGCAGGGATGTGCAGTTTTTTATTGAAGAAAGAAAAAAGTCCCATTTAGAGCCACTTTTTATACTTAAAGAATCCAAAGAAACATAAAGCGGCAGTTGCCAGAATACCTAAAATTATCCAAAAGTCATACTGGCTCCCAAGTATTGGGTTATTTTTGGCATCTATCGACAGGATTCCGACAATGAGAGCAAGTGGAAATGTCATAAATGCCATTATTGTCAAGTTTTTCATAATATCGTTTTGTTTGGTGGAAAGCAGGGAGTTGTTGGTCTCCCGCAGCTCGGAGAGCCACTCGCGCAGGTGCTCAAAGGTGTGGCGCACGTGCTCGTACTCGCCCAAAAGCCCGCGCACATGGTAGGAGAAACCCGGTCCGAAAATTCGCTCGCCGTGCGGCTCGAGCGACTCCAGCATGAGCTTGTGCGGCTCGAGCGTCCGGCGGAAGTCGTGTATCATTCGCCCCACAATGCTTATCTGGGCGACCATCTCGCGCTCGCGACCTGCAAATATCCTGTCCTCCACCTCCTCGAGGCGCTCGTGGATGCGGTCGCACTCCGAAAGGAGCGAGTGGTAGAGGTCGCGCACCATCCCGATAAACAAGTGCCCGCCGTGTTCCGCGCCGCCGCGCCCCAAAACGGAGTTAACCTCGAACGCTTTAGCAAACGAATGCAGAGGGTCGATGTTGGAGTACCGCGTGGTGATCAAAAAGTTTTTACCAACAACAAAATCTATTTCTTGCTCCGGTCGCGAGTGCGTCGCGCGCATGGCGGGGAAGTGGAGTACCAAGTAGAGCAAATCCCCGCGCCGCTCTACTTTAGACTTCGGGGAGGGCGAGGTCAGTTCTTGAGCGACCACCGGGTCGAGCTCAAACTCGGCCATCAGCCCACGGACCTCTTGCGCCGATGGGGCAACGAGGTCTATCCACGTTAAATTCCTCTGCGCATAGCGCGTGATCATACTGCTTATTATACAAGGTAATTATGCTATACTTTTTCTCTATGAGGATAAGAGTAATGGCTGGCGGGTTTGTACTCGCTCTTTCATTTGCCTTTGGCGTCGGCCTGTATGTCGGAGTATCCGAGCGCTTGGACAGTACCGCAGCGGCCGCCCAATTTACCCTTCAAAACAACACCATTACCTTTGGCGATGTCGCGGCACAGCCTAAGGACGTTGACTTTGCCAAGTTTTGGCAGGCGTGGAATCTCTTACAGGACAACTTTGTAGAAACGCACGCCTCCAGCGCCGTTCCAACCTATCAAGAGCGCATCTACGGTGCCATAGCGGGCTTGACCGACAGCTACGGCGACCCGTACACGGTCTTTTTGCCGCCGGCAGACGCAAAGCAGTTTAACGAGGATATCAAAGGCTCTTTCGGCGGCGTGGGCATGGAGCTGGGGCGGCGCGACGGTTCGCTCATGGTGGTGGCTCCGCTTAAAGACAGTCCGGCGGAGCGTGCCGGCGTGCGCAGCGGCGACATTATACTGGCAATAGACGGCAAGCCGTCCGAGGCAATGCCGGTGGAAGCGGCGGTCAAGCTTATCCGCGGAGAGATTGGCACAACGGTAACACTGACTTTCAGGCGTGCGGGCGAGACAGAAACGTTGACTATAAAAATAATGCGCGATACGATTAAAATTCCTGTCATTAACGCGTACCGGCGCGGGGACGGCATTTTTGTCATCGAGCTTTATAGCTTCTCCGAAAACTCCTCCGAACTCTTCCGCCAATCGCTCCGGTCTTACTTCGAGTCAGGTTCGACGCAACTTATCTTCGACCTGCGCGGCAACCCGGGCGGCTACCTGGAGTCGGCCGCGCAGATGGCGAGCTACTTTTTGCCGGTGGGTACCACCATCGTGACGGAAGATTACAAGGGCAAGCGGGACAACGTAAAGCACCGCAGTCTCGGCTACAATGTCTTCGCCAACAAAAAGCTGTCTATGGCGATACTTGTTGACCAGGGTTCGGCTTCGGCCTCGGAGATTTTGGCCGGAGCTCTTTCGCAAAACGGCGTGGCCAAACTTATCGGGACACGCACGTTCGGCAAGGGCTCGGTACAGCAACTGCTCGACCTCGGCGGCGGGGCGGAGATTAAAATTACCGTAGCCCGCTGGCTTACCCCCAACGGCACCTCCATTTCCGACGGTGGCCTCCAGCCGGATATAAAAATTGAGCGTACCGCCGAGGACTACAAAGACGGAAAAGACCCGCAAAAAGATGCGGCCCTTCTCTGGTTAGCCACGCAATAATATGAAGGTGATTTTGCTTAAAGATGTGCGGGGGGTGGGGATGCACGGAGAGATTAAGACTGTCGCCGACGGGTACGCCATTAACGGTCTTTTTCCTAAAAAGCTCGCTGAAGCGGCCACGGCCGAAAAGATTGCCGAGGTAGAAGCCAAGCGCGCGACTCATGAAGCCGAAATGCAAAAAGAGGCGGAGCAGCTCGACAACAAAGTTGCGGCTCTGCGGGGAAAGTCGGTGACCATCTCCGCGCGCGCCACCGAAAAAGGCGGGCTCTTTAAAGCCGTGCATGAAAAAGATATTGCCAAAGCAATACTCGGCGAGCATGCGCTCGCGATACCCGAGGACGCAATTACTTTTCCCGAAGCTATCAAAACAGTAGGGGAGCATGTTGTCACGCTCAAGAGCAAAAACCAAAAAGCCGAGTTCGGCGTCGTGGTCGTTCCTACTGTTTAACAACAACGTCGACCCGCGAGTGCACTTTGGTGCGGCCGGTAAAGCTGACGCGGCGCACGTTGCGGAAGTTGACTATGCCTGTTTTAAGCGCAAAAAGAGTGTGGTCTTTACCCGAGCCGACGTTAGCCCCTGGGACCATTTTGTGCCCGCGCTGGCGCACGATAATGGCGCCCTCTTTGGCGAGTTCGCCGGCAAAGAGCTTAACGCCGAGGTACTTAGCGTTGGAGTCGGTTAGGTTTTTAGCTGTTCCGCCAGCTTTCTTACTTGCCATATATAATACTTAGTGTGTTCAAAATACTAGCAAATAAAGAGTTTTTAAGCAAGATAGAGCCCTATATTCTACCCGCGATACTGGTTTTGATTGGCCTTACCGCCTTCGGTCTCGGCAGGCTCTCGACCGTGGGGGAGCAGGGTTCGCGGTTGATAATTAATAACGCGCCCGCGGCTACGCAGTCCGCCGCGGTCGCGGCAAGCCAAAGTTCGGGTACATATGTCGCTTCTAAATCAGGCACCAAATATTATTTGCCGTCCTGCTCCGGCGTTTCAAAAATCAAGGAAGAAAACAGGGTATGGTTTGCCTCGGTAGCGCAGGCGCAAGCGGCGGGCTATACTGCAGCAGCTAACTGCCCCGGACTATGATTAAAAGACATATAAAAAGAATAGCCGTTATATCGCTCGGCGTCTTCTTTTTGGCGCTCGGGTTAGCTGGTCTGGTTTTACCGGTCTTGCAAGGATGGTTGTTTCTTATCATAGGGATACTTCTACTTTCGGCATACTCGCCCACTTTAAGAGCGTGGATTGAAAAACACACGGTTAAGTTTCCGCACGTGCATCGTTGGGTAGGCAAGGCCGACGGTTGGATAGAGCGTATAATCGGTAAACCAGAATGATAGCCGTTGATGTAGAAGCAAGCGGGATAGGGTCGGAGACGCACTCTATTGTGAGTGTGGGTGCTGTTGACCTATCCGATCCCAGCCGGCAGATGTATGAAGAGTGCCGGGTGTGGGATGGCGCGCGTATTAACGATGAAGCGCTCGTCGTGTGTGGCTTTACCCGCAAGCAAATTACCGATCCGTCTAAACAAAGTGAGGCCGACTTGGTACACAAATTTGCCGCCTGGGCCGAAAGCTCATCCGACCGCACATTGGCCGGGCAAAATGTTTCGTTTGACCGAGATATCTTGCAGGCCGCCGCTGTACGCGCCAAACACACTGCTTGGCCGTTTGCACATCGCACCATCGACAGCCACAGCCTTGCGTGGATGCACATGGTCAAGAGGGGACTCATTCCTCCAGTTGACCCGGTTAAAAAGCACTCCGCGCTTAATCTGGACGCAATCCTGTTGTACTGCGGAATCCCCGAGGAACCGACTCCACACAACGCGCTGACTGGTGCCAAATGCCACGCCGAAGTGATATCGCGCCTGCTTTATGACAAAAAACTCCTGCCCGAGTTTGATCAGTACGCAATTCCTTGGTTGAAATAAAAAAACCGCGAGTCCGAAGACTCGCGACGATGTTCCTGAAATTACCCACCGAAGTGGGGCGGCAGTCCCCAGCGCGAGCCGGGCCGTAACGCCCACAAAAAGGCGACCAGGCTCACGAGGAGAACTGTACCAACCATCAGCAAAATTAAACCTATTGACATAACATACCTCTCCTTGTTGTTTGCGAGAGAAAAACCGTCTACAATAGTTGTAGCACAAAGATTTTCTTTATACAATACCCCATATGTACAATCCGATCAAGCCTTACAAGCACCAGATACTAAAATCGATAGAACGCACATGGCACACCCCGTATGTCGAGGTTACGCGGGGGGTCTACCCGCTTATTAAAAAGAAACCAGCGTACGCAAAGTACGCGGAGGTCGATCACACCGACGGCATCGGCACCAAAGGCTTCTATCATTGGAAGGCAGGGACATTACGGGCGGCGGTACTCGATGCTCTGGCAATGAACCTAAACGATTTAGCGCTCGTGAGGGCCGTGCCGTACAAAATGTCCAACCACATCACGGTTCCGGTCGAAGATGTCCGGGTGTTCAAGGTCGTTCAAGCAATGGTGGAGGAATGTAAAAAACGGCGCATTGCTATGGTGGGCGGAGAAAACTCTTTTCATAACATGACCGACGGGCTTGATATAAGCATGACTATTTCAGGGTTCGTCAAAAAACCGAAACCGAACCTGTGCAAGGTCGGGGATGTCCTTATTGGGCTTAAAAGTTCGGGTTTGCACTCCAACGGCTTTACTACGGTGCGCAAAGTGTTCAAAAAACAAATCCGGCGGGAGTTCACAACGCCGACCAAAATTTATCTGGACGCGGTGCTTAAGGTTTGCGACAAACACCAGGTCAACGGCATGATGCACATTACCGGCGGTGCATTTACCAAGCTCAAGGATATTCTTAAGGGTGCCGACGCCGAAATAAAGCACCCGCGCGCGCTCCGGCCGCAAAAGATATTTTTTGACCTACGCAAGAAAATTCCGAACAAGCACATGTACTCAACGTTCAACTGTGGCATCGGATTTGTGCTTTCGGTACCAAAGAGGGAAGTGGGGAGGGTTTTGCATCTCCTCCCTGCCTCGGCCGTCATCGGCAGGGGTGTTAAAGGTAAAGGAAGGGTCAGTATTATTTCAGATTTTGACAGAAAGGCGGTAGTTCTATAAAACATTGCCAAATAAGGCTACTCGACCCCTATCATAGGGGTCTTTTCTTTGTCAAGCTCTCGCCTTGACGATATTGACAAAAACTGATAGCATGTTGTTATCTCCGAGCAGTCGAGTTCGGAGCTTTCTTTTTGTCATAACGACAAAACCAGTTAACCACTATGCAAATCATTATATGCCTTTCGCAGCTAGTTTCGCTCTTGCCGTATCTCTGGCACTAACTCCGCCTGTGGCAAGCCCGGTCCAGATGCAATGGATCGGCCCGATGCCGGTTGCCCAAACCGTCGAGCAATACGTACGCGAGTACTTTCAGGGCGCGCCTATCATGGCGGAAGTCGCCCGTTGTGAGTCGCGCTTCAAGCAGTTTGACAACGACGGATCCATCCACCGCGGCGTGGTCAATAATAAAGACCTCGGCGTTATGCAGGTCAACGAGTATTATCACGGCAAGACGGCCGATAAGCTTGGGTTGGACTTGTATACCATCCAGGGCAACGTAGCGTACGCTAAGTACTTGTACGAAAAGGAAGGCGTTCAGCCGTGGGCGTCATCCAGCGCGTGCTGGAGCAAGTCCAGGGTCGCCAAACAGCTCGCGCTCAATAAGTAAATAAACCGGATTACATTATTCCGACGTTATACGTCGGAAAATGTATATTGTGCGACGTTAGTATAGTTCAAACCGTGTACAATAAGATTCATGTCCAAACAGTACGCGCGTGAGATTGACGCCCTCCTCTCCCCCGCGGATCAGGCGGTGTTTCAAAAATTGAAGACGCCTTTAGATGTACAAAACTATTTAGACCGCCTCCCTATCAACTTTGAGCTGGCGGGGGAGACCATATATTCTCCGCGACGGGTTTTAAGGGAGAAAAAGGCTCATTGTGTCGAGGCAGCGCTCTTTGCCGCCGCTTCCCTCGCCTACCATGGCCGTCCCCCACTGCTGCTTGATTTTCAGACAACTCCTGAAGACGAGGACCATGTGGTGGCCGTGTTTAAGGAAGACGGTCGCTGGGGCGCAATAAGCAAAACAAACCACTCTATACTCCGATGGCGCGATCCGGTGTACGCGTCGGTACGGGAACTTGCGATGTCGTACTTCCACGAATATTTTATGGCTAATGGCAAAAAGACCATGCGCGCATTTTCAAAACCTTTCGACCTGTCGCGCTACGCGCCAGAGTGGGTCGTGGCAGAGGAAGACCTCGTCGATCTTGTTGTAGCATTAGATGACTCACCTCACTTCCCTGTCGCAGGCCCTCGCGCGATGAAGCACCTACGCTCCGCTCAGCCGATAGAAGCAAAAGTTTTAAATATTACCGAGTGGAGCAAGGCTGGTAAAAAAAGAAAAAAATAATTCTTAACTCCCATGCCGCGTTTAAACAGGAAGGCGACTATCGCGATAAAAATAATGGTGTCGTAAGTTTTTTAATATTAGAAACGGAAACTGCGGAAGCCATAAGCCTCCGCAGTTTAACACATTCGCCTATTTTTTCTTACATCGAGCTACCGCCGCCCATGCACATCCGGCACTCCTTTTTATGTCCGATGATGAGCCAGACCGTCGAGAGGCCTACCAAAAGGTAAACAATCGACTCAACTTGCGGGTATGAGCCCAGAATCTTGGCGACTATATTCCAGTCTGCGCCAGCAACGAGACTTCCGAGGCCAACCAGACCCCAGTTGAGCCCGCCGACGACGACCAGAATAAACGCGACCATGTGTAATGCTTTCATGAAAGTTATAGAGAAAAGTTATACGGGTTCGACCCCTCCCCGCTGGTATACAGTATACAGCCAAAATTTCCCGCGCCGGCGGGCCCGCCTATCTGGCGGGTAAATACGAGAGCGGGTTGAGGTAGGCGGTAATGTCGCCCACCGGCATGGTATACGTTTTACCCTTGCAGCTCTTGCTAGAGAAGGAGGCTATTTCGGAGCCTGAGGTGGCGTAAACGCCGAAGTGCAAGTGCGGTCCGGTGGCGTAGCCGGTGGAGCCCGAGTAGCCGACCGCGTCGCCCTGCGCAACGCCCTGCCCCGCTTCGACCGATATTGTTGAGAGGTGCGCGTAGAGCGTTGAGAGCCCGTTGTCATGCTTGATAAATACCCATTTGCCGTAGGAAGCATATGGACAGGTAAGGTCGGTATTGCCGATGCCCAAAACCACGCCGCCGCGCGCGGCCAGTATCCGCGTGCCGGGACTTGCCGCAAAGTCAACGCCCGTGTGTCCGCGCCCGCCGTACACCTGCGGGTTCTGCGTGGCAAAGGCGGTGTTGCCGAAATTTTGCGTAATGCGCACCGAGTCGACGGGCCACTGCAGAGTACCAGCGCGCACCGCGGGCAACGAACCCACCGCAACCGAAAGCCCCAGCTGTGCTTCAAAGTCGCGCAGGTCGGACTCGAACTTTGCCTGTTCAGCCTGTTTTTTGGCTATGAGCGCCTGATACTCGCTTTCTTTATTTTTAGTCTGAACAAGAAGCGTTGTCTGATCCGCTTTTGCGGCGGTAACGCCGTTCTTTTGCTGCGTAATATTTTTCTTAAGGGCAGCCAGCTCTTTGCGCTTGGTTTCCGCGCTCGTCTTGTTGCTCTTCAAATTGTTGCGCAACGAACCGAGGTCCTGTATTTTGTTTTGCAATTCTCCGCGCAGGCTTTCAACAGTAATTGCTTGGTCAAAAAAACTCGACAGCGTGCCCCCGCCTAAAAGCGTAGTGACCAAATATTCCTGATCCATCCACTCCAATTGCCGCAGCGTCGAGGCAACCGCCGCCTTCGAGTCGCTTATTTTTTCTTCGGTGGTGCGTATTTTGCCGGACAGGTTTCCTATCTCCTTGTCTTTGACCGAAATCTGGCTGGAGGTGAGCGTGACGCTTTTTTGGAGTTTTTGTATTTGCAGGTCCAGAGCTTTGATGGCAGTTTGCAGAGTCTGTTTTTGAGTGGTAGTTAAGTTTAGATTTTTTTGCAGTTCAGCTATCTCGTTTTTGAGCTTCTGTATTTCGGCGTTTGCCGCGTCTATTTGGGCCTGCGCCGCAGCGTTTGGGTCTGGAGTTGTAGAAGTGGCTTCATCGGCAAATGCCGGCGTGGCCAGCAACAAAAACATAACCACCGCAATAATAGAGAGCCGCATCCCCTTTATGTTAAAGGTTTTTGAGCGCTTCGGCAATGCGGCTAAGGGTTTCTTTTTTGCCCAAAAGCCCTGCAATAGTAAAAGGGTCCGGAGACTTTTCTTTTCCGGAGAGCGCGACGCGCAGAGGCCAGAGTACCGCTCCCCTCCCCTGTGAGGTGGCGTAGGGCCAGACAATATCTTTAAGTTGTGCGGCGGTAAATCCTTCATCAGAAATTGGTTTCAACAAGTCCGCGAGCGCCTTCAAGTGTAATGACGCGACTTCGGCGGTAATCTTTCCGCCTTGCAGGAGTAGCGTAGGCTCGTACGAAACAGCGCTAAAAAATCCGAACTCCGTTTCAATCATTTCCGCGGCTTCTTTGAGCGTTTTGGCCCGCTCTTTTAGGAACGGTATGAGCCGTGGGTCGACGTCTTTTTTTGAAAATTCTTTCAACCGCGCCGCATATTCCACATCGGAAAGTTTTTTAAGATGCTCGTGGTTGAACCACTGCAGTTTTTCTATGCCGAAAACCGCTCCGGCCTTATGCACGCGGTCAAGCGTAAAGAGTTTAGCTAATTCTTGTATTGTAAAAATTTCTTGCTCTCCGCCCGGGTTCCATCCAAGTAGCGCAAGATAATTTATGAGTGCCTCTGGGAGATATCCTTGCACCTTGTATTCGTTGATAGATATCGCGCCGTGGCGTTTGGACATCTTTGTTTTATCTGGCGCGAGTATGAGCGGAATGTGCGCGTACTCCGGGCGGGCAAACCCGAGCGCCTCTTGTATTAGTATCTGCCGTTGCGTGTTCGAGATGTGGTCCTCGCCACGGATGATGTAGGTAACACCCATGTCGTGGTCGTCGATAACCACCGCCAAATTATAGAGCGGCTCGTCGGCGTTGCGCGCGATGACAAAGTCGCTAAGCTCGGTGGTGTCAAAGGTTATCTCCCCGAGTATCGCGTCGTGAAAAGTTATTTTTTTGTTCGGGTTTTTAAACCTGACAACCTTTTTATCCGGGTTTTCTGTTTGAGGTTCCGATTCGTAGGCGTGGCTTTCGGCAATCAGCTTTGGAATATATTTCCGGTACACTTCCGTCCGCTCCGACTGCCGTGGATTTTCGGCAAGCATATACGGGATCCCGAGCCAGTGCAGGCCGTCGATAATATCCTTTTCGAACTCCGGTTTGTTGCGCTCCTTGTCGGTGTCTTCAAAACGCAGGAGCATCTGCCCGCCGTTATGCGCGGCAAAAAGGTAGTTAAACAAAGCCGTCCGCACCGAGCCTATATGCAAATTCCCCGTCGGAGAGGGCGGAAACCGCGTAATAACCTTGCTGGCCATCCAAAAACTATACCAAATAAACCCTTATTTTGCAGGGCATTTTCGACTTGACAAATATACTTGACGCATTGTATAATACTGTAGCCTTTTGTTGCCAACGCAATTGGCACTTTCCAACAGTTGGATAGGAGAAGTTCGATGACACAGGAAAGTTTCCGGTATCCCGGTAACAGCTACGATCAATTCTCGAAGTTGCTCGGCCTGATTACCGAAAACGTCGGCGATCGGGTCGTTGTGCGGCCCGAGCAGTGGGAGCACAGCAAGTGCTACGGCGTAACGCGATTGTCGAAGCTTCAGCACTATCTCGAACTCGCGTTGTACAAGTATGATGGTAGTGTCGCGTTCTCGTATCGGGACTTCTGCTTTTCGATTATGGACAATCGGTTCTCGAATCTCCAGCAGGAGTGTGCACAGACCATCTGCAATCACGCCAAGGGGGTCGCCGCACGGATTCAGGTCTTGTTCCCGAACATGAAAGTCAGCGCCGAGGTCGGCAATGACGACACCCGTGAACAACGCTGGTCCTGCGAGAAATGCAAGGCGACAGGAAGCGTGAAGCATGAGCAGCGCGCCGACGTCATGTCGGTCGTCTACCTCATCGAGGATGACCACAAGCGCGTGTCGCCCGAGTGCAACCAGCCAGTCAGAGGCATCCGCTTGGTGAAAGCGGAAGTCGTCAGCTAGCGCGGTTACCATACAGAAAACACAGCAAAAATCTGCCCCCACGCAAGCCAGTAATGGTAAGCGTGGGGGTTTTTCTTTTTATGCAAATAAATATTCTCACTTTCTTAAGAATATCAGAATGTTCTTAGGAAGTTGTAGAAGATTTTTCCGTAAGGCGAGAGTGAGTGACCGACGTTTCGGCCTATATATTTTTTGTTTACTAATCCAGCCAGTACTAGTCGACGGGTATGTTCCGCCGTTGTTTTAATATTGCACCCGAGACGGGTGGCTATTTGGTCTAAAGTAATTCCTTCGTTTTTAGATACTAGGATAAGAATTGAAATCCGGCGATGACTCGCGACCCCTTTCAGATGTCGCTCAAGTTGCAGCGGCGTCTTTGCCGGAGACGTTCTCATATTCTTAAGAATGTGAGAAAGTACTTTCTTGGTGTGATTATGTGCTATGCGTTTGCTGCTGCGTAACATAAATTTATTGTGTCTTACATAGGACTGCCCTATGTATTTATTGCTCGTGGGAGACGGCTATGTCGAGGAGGGCGGAGGCGATCAGTTTCGCGGCATCGGCGCGGGCAAAGGCGCGCGCGGCGTTACCCATGGCGTGCGTAACGGCGTCGTGGTTCAAAATCCGGTTTATTTCGGAGACCAGCAGGCCAGGCGTGAGATTATTTTGTTCGATAACGACGCAGGCGCCGGCGCGTGCATAGGCATAGGCGTTTTTGGTCTGATGGTCTTCGGCGGCGGTCGGCAACGGAACCAGTATCGACGGCAAACCCCACGAAGCAATTTCAAAAACAGTCGAGCCGGCGCGCGATATGACAAGGTTCGCTGCGCCTGCGGCCATGCGGGTGGCGAGGTCGTTTAGGTAGCCGACCGGATGATAGCGCACAAGGTTTGGATTATCCCCCATGATTACCTTGGCGCGGTTTGAAATATCCTGCAGGTTATCGTTGCCAGTCTGGTGGATGACTTGGTACTTTTCCAAAAGTTGCGGCAGTGCCGCGAGCAGGCCCTCATTGAGCGCCTGCGCACCCTGCGAGCCGCCGGTGACATATAGTACGGGCAACTCTTTTTCAAGTTTAAAAAACTCGAACGCTCCCTCTCGCGCCGGCACCAAGACCGCCTTGCGGATTGGATTGCCGGTGTGAGCGACTTTGTCTTTAGGAAAGTAGTGAGCCGCTTCGGGGAACGAAACGGCGATTTTTTTGGCAAACGTGCCCGCCCACCGGTTGACGCGGCCGGGAATGGCATCAGACTCGTGTATGATGACGGGGATTTTGAAAAGTTTTGCCGCGAGCAGTGTGGGGAACGAAGCATACCCGCCCTTGCCGAAGACTACGTCCGGATAAAGGAAGAATATGCGCAGAACCGAGCGCACAACTCCCCACCCTGTTTTAAAGAGGTCGAAGAAATTGAGTATGGAAAAATAATTTCGAATCTTGCCTGCCGAAGTCGGTACAAACCTGATGCCACTCTGAATAAGCATCTCGCGGTCATACGGCTCTGGAGCGGCATAGATGAGCTCCGGCTCCAGGAGCTTGCGCTCGCGCACCAGGTCGTTGACTGCCTCCGCCACCGCGATAATCGGGTAAAAGTGCCCGCCCGTCCCACCGGCTGTAAAAAGAATTTTCATACATCAACTAAGATTTCATTCTGCGCGATACAGACAGTATAACGCCGACTTCGGCCAGCGCTATTGCAAGCGCGGTGCCGCCGTGGGATACAAAAATAAGCGGCAATCCGGAGACCGGCAGCAAACCTATTGTTGAGGCAATGTTCATAAACGACTGCATGATAATAATTACGACAAGCCCAACTACCAATAGTCCTCCAAATGGATCCGGCGCGCGCGCTGCAATGCGCAAGCCCAGCAGCGCAACTGCGGCATACAAGAGCACGAGCGCAACCGAACCAAGAAAGCCAAATTCTTCTGCCGCAACGGCAAATATTGAGTCGCCGATTGGTTCGGGTAAATAAGAAAATTTTTCGATACTTTGTCCGAAGCCCTTCCCCGACCACTGGCCAGAGCCAACGGCTATGAGCGATTGGCGTATCTGCCAGCCGGCGCCTTGCGGGTCGTCTGTTTGGTTGACAAAGGTTGTAAAGCGCTCGGCAAGGTATGGCCGCTGATAGGCAACCGCGCCAAGAGCCAAGAGTCCGACTAAAGCCAACAAAAGGAGATGGCGGACCCGTCCGCCCGCTGCAAACAACATAGTCGCGCCGGCTAGCAGAATGACCGCGGCGCCGTCGGTATCTGGTTGCAGGAGCAAAATCGCGCAAGACAGCCCGCCGACAATAACAAGTGGGAGTACTCCTCCGCGCCACGTGTCCGCATGGCGCAGGCGAGAGGCGTATATGCCAGCCAAGAAAGCCACCACCGCAAACTTAAGCAACTCTGCTGGCTGGAAGGTAATCGGTCCTATATCTATCCATCGTGTTGCACCCTTGAGGGTCAAGCCAATTCCTGGCACGAAGGTCAGCAGAGTTAAAAGTATCGCAAAGCAGAAGAAATACGGCGTGTATGGTCGCAACGAGCGGTAGTCAGTTCGTGAGAGTGTTACAAGCGCTATGCCGCCGCATAAAAACCCAAGCAATAATTGCGACACCGCTACCGAAGTAAAGCTCGCTCCACCGCGCGCTAAGAGGCCCAACGCCGCTGAAGTGAATATAAGAAGCCCGAACACGACCAATACCAAAAATACAAGCAGAAAAGGAGTGTCAATTTGCTTGCGCATAGTTACAGCAGAGCGACAGTCATACCAATAATCGCGGTGACGATGCCGACTATCCAGTAGCGCATAGTCACTTTGTACGGCGGCCATCCAAGCGCCTCAAAGTGATGATGGAGCGGCGCTATGCGCAAAATTTTGCGACCCAGCGCTTTTTTACCGAACATTTGCAAAATATTGGAGAGCACGGTGACGACAAGAAGTAAGGCTATAATAGGGAGAACACTTACTCCCCTGCCGCCGCCAAGCGTATCGGTGAGGAATGCGATGACCGTAAGCGCCAGCGTGAGCGCCATGGTGCCGGTTTCTGACAAATAAAAGCGCGCGGGCGGAATATTAAACCACAAAAATGCCAACAAGCCGCCGGACAGGGCGGCTGAGAGCGCCGCGATGTCCATTTGATTTTGAAAGAAGGCGATGCCCGCGTACGCCGCGAATATCGAAGCAAAAGTTCCTCCGGCAAGCCCGTCGATGCCATCTATAACGCCGCCGGCGTAGATAAAGAGCGCAACTAAAGTAAAGAACGGAATAATAAGCGCGCCAAGCTCGAGTGGGCCGCTCAAAAATGGAAAAGAAATCGCCGTGACACCGAGCTTGCTGTAAAACCACCATCCGCAAAACACCGCGACCGCCGCGACCACAGCCAGGCGCACGCGCAGTTTGATGCCGGGGCGGCCAATGACCTCGAACAGGTCGTCTACAAAACCAACCAGCGCGCCAACCGCGAGCGCCGCGAGCGGCAGCCACGTCTGTCCGCGGCTGATAAATGCCAGGTCGCTGAACGCCAGTGGGTAAAAGCGCGCGAGTATCGAAAGCAAGTCGGCGGTCAAAAGCACGCTTGCCCATACTATGATGCCACCGAAGCGAGGGGTCCCAACCTCGCGGCTCTGGTGCAGGCGGTTAAACTCGCTCGCGGCGGTGCCGTCTAGAGCCGTCTTCCCCGCCCTTGGCTTCCACATCCGGTTGCGATAAAGGATATGCGTAAGGAAAGGGGTAATCCCTATCCCGATGAGGAACGCGAGTGTGGCCGGTATAAAGATTCGCAGTACGTCTGTGGTCATTGTCGTAGTGATAAGCGAGTGGCCTCTATTAGTGTAGCAACATCGCTAAAGCGCCCCTCGAGGGTCGAGCCGAGCACTGCCGCTATAACCGTGAGCCCCGGCTCCAGGTCGAACACCGCCACCAGATTGCCTCCCGCTAGATCGGTATAACCGGTTTTTGCCGCGACAAATCCGGGGATGCTCTGCAGAGGAACGGCGGTGGCATCTGCGGTAAGTTCCTTGCCTCTGCCAGTTGACGGATTGGTCGTAATAGATATGTCCGGGCGGGTAGTGAGCTCAAAAAAGTCCGGATGGTCATTATAAAAAATAGCGGCCAGACGCGCCACGTCGTATGCAGAGCCGTATGCGCCAGAGGCTTTTTGGTTGATATCGAGCCCGGTCGCGTTAAAAAAATGAGTCTTGGTGAGCCCCATGGCCACCGCCGTTTCATTCATTTTATTTATGGACCCATCGCCTAAGCTTGCGGCCGCCGCATCCATAGCGTCGTTGCTCGAGGCCACCAGAGCAAATTTTATGAGATCGCCTAGTTTCACCGTCTGTCCCACTTTAAAACCCGAATCGCCGGAGGGGTTTAAGTTACTGCGCGTAATCTGCACCGGGGTGTCGGGCGATTTAACTGAAAGCACGGTTTGAACCGCCATCAGCTTGGTAAGCGACGCCAGCGGAACTTGCTCATACGCGTTTTTTTGGTACAGAACGCGACCGGTGCCAATGTCATAGAGTATCGCCGACTTGGCGATAAGCGCGTTATCCGCGAGCGCGACGGAAATAATGTTAAATTGCGCGGCGGCAGCCGCTTGGCCGCTTTGGTTGAGCGTAACCGCGCCGTATGCGCCGGCGCCGAAAGCGCCGAGTGTGAGCGCGGCCGCCACAGTCCCAAAAGAAATTTTTTTTAAAAAATCAGTCATGGTTCTACTTGTTTTTGACGGTACGCTTCCTCGAGCTGCTGCAGTTTTTGCCGTACCGGTGTGTAATCCGGCAGGTCCTGCATGCGCGAGACGCCCAGTTGTGCAAGAAGCTCGGTTGTCGGCTCGTACAAAAAAGAGCGCTCATCTTTTGGGTTCGGTACTTTGCGCACCAACCCGCGCAGGGTCAGCGTGCGCAGGGTCTGCGATGAGTTGACTCCGCGTATAAAATCAATCTCGCTGCGCGTCAAGCCCCGCCTGCCGGCGGGCAGGGGGCCGTACAAAATTGCCGCCAGCGCCTCCAGCCCGGCCTTGCCGATGTCGCGGCTGTACTCCTCCTTGCGAATTTTTTCTATAAGCGCGGAGTTTTGCGCCCCTACCCGGAGTTCCACCTCCACGCCGTCGTCGACAAGGGTTACTCCCCCTTGCTTGTCGGCAAGAGTTTTAAGGGCGTTTTCCACCTCATCTTGGCTTGCACCAAGCATTTTTTGCAGTTCTGCGCGCGCCAGCGGCCTTCCGAGCGCAAACAGCAGTGCTTCAATCTTTCTTTCCATAATTTGGGGTTGAAACAGAATCCGGCTCCAGGGTAATATCCCCATAGTGCGCCTCCTGTCCGGCTTTAATTATACCTTGCTTCACCAGCTCCAGAAGCGCCAAAAAACCGACGATTACTTCGCCGCGTTCTTTTTTGCTTGAAAATTCTTTAAAACTCATTTTAAACGCACTGGAAATACGTGCCGCTAACTTGTCTATCATGTCCTCGAGCGAAATTATTTTTTTGACCTCTACTTTTGGTAAAATAAGCGTCGCGGGGAACCCGTTTATGAGTGTTTGAGCGGCTGACCGCAAGCTTGCGGGAGTGGCGGACGGATCCGGAATATAGAGCGGTTGGAGTTCGCGCGGCGTACCCTCGTACAGATACAGGTCATTCATACGCGAGAGTCCCAGGCTTGCCTCTTTTATCAGCTGGTAGAGCGCCAGGCGGTACTCGAGCTCCTTGATGTCGCGGGATTCATCGTCGGACAATTGCAGGCTCGGCAGGAGCGAGCGGGATTTAATAAGCAGGAGCGTCGCCGCGAGCGCGATAAACTCAGCCGTTTCCCCCACGGGCAAATGCGGCATAGCACCCACGCGCGCGATATACTCGTCACAAACCTCGGAAAGCGAAATGTCGTTGATAAGCAGTTTGCGTTTTTCTATCAGTTCCAGCAGAACCTCAAGAGGTCCTTCATATACGGGCGTTTTTACACGCATGTTGGAAAAACTTGATTCAAAATTAGTGGGCATATTTTTCCATTAACGCCAAGAAAAATCTCACGGGAGAACCGGCGGCGCCTTTGGCCAAATGCTCGCCGGGAGCGGCGGTCATTTTAGGCGCGATGTCGAGGTGTATCCACGGGCAGTCGAGCTCTTTGGCAAAGACCTCCAAAAACTTGTCCCCGCCGATGACACCCGCGTAGCGACTGTTGCCTGTTGGGGAGATATTCGGCACATCCGCGAAGCGGCCTTTGACGATATAGTCGTACTCCTCCCACAACGGCATCGGCCACATATAGTCGCCGCTCTCGTCGGCAAGTTCCTGAAAATCCTTCAGCATGTCCTCGCGGTTGGTCATAAACGCGTTGGCGTGCTCGCCAAAGGCGGTCAGCGCCGCGCCGGTAAGCGTCGCCGCGTCGGCGACAATAGCCGGGTTATAGCGTTTGGCGTAGGTCAGCGCGTCGGCCAAAATGACGCGCCCTTCGGCGTCGGTGTGGAGTATCTCTATAGTTTTGCCGGAGAGCGACTTGAGGATGTCGCCCGGACGCATCGACTGCGGACCGGTCGTGTTTTCTACCGCCGGTACCAGTCCCACCACGTTTACCGTAAGTTTAAGTTTGGCCGCCAGCGCCACCGAGTGTATAACCGCGGCACCGCCTGACATGTCCATATGCATCTCGTACATGTGGTCGCCGCCTTTGGCCTGGAGTCCGCCGGAGTCAAAGGTGACGCCTTTGCCAACTAATACCACGGGCTTCTGGTTTTTAGCCGTGCCCCAGTACTCCATAATTATAAATTTGGGTTTGTCCTGCGCACCTTTGCCTACTCCCACCACGGCGCCCATGCCGAGCTTCTGCATCTCCTTCATTCCAAGCACCTTTATTTTGACCTTTGTCCCCTTGGTTGCTTTTTTAGCTGCTTCCGCGAGTTTTTGCGGTGTCATGTCGCCTGCGGGAGTGTTGGAGAGCTCGCGCGCGGCGTTAATTTCACCGGCAATAATCAAACCGTCTGCAAAACCTTTTTGGCTTGCCTCAGGAGTTTTAAGAATTGAGGCGACTTCCACAAAGTTCCAACCCTCTTTTGGTTTTGTTTTGTAAGTAGTGTGCTCGTAGTCGGCCATGACAAAGGCGGTGCCGGCAACGCGCCCCAGTTCGTAATCCCCCATACCCTTCGGCGCGAGCGCATGGATGTCTTTAAAGTCTACGCTGATTGACTTTATTTTGTTCTGCTTGGCGGTCGCGACAACTTTGCGCATGAGCAAAACAAACTTCCGCCGATTTAAAAAGGCGTCACCTTTTATTTCGCCGTAGCCGACAGAAAGTGTTTTGCCGTCAAAACGCTCCAAAGAGCCCGGAATAAGGCGTATTTTAACTGCTCCCCTCCCCGCCTTAGGCTCAAATTTCATGTGCCGATTATAGCCTTAAAACACAACACTTTCAATCAAATAAAAATATGCTAAACTATCTTTAGAATCAGTTAGGAGGAGGAGTTGGGACGGGCGGTGGTACTGGGCAACTATCACTGTCCGCTCCGGTGAGAGATTGCCGGAGAAAATATTGGGTCCTCTTGGTCCTACCTCCTTTAGGCCGATGACCGCCCAAGAGGACCCAGCTAATTCCAACACCGGCCTCCCCGGTGTTTTTTATTCTTTACAAACCATAACCTAAGCTATAGCTATACACATGGTTTAGAGTTATTTACTCTTTTTTATATGTCGAGAGGAGGGTGTCGATGCGGTTGAGGTCGCGGGGGAAGAGCGTCGCTTCTTTGACGTTGTGGAGATTTAAGAGGCGGGCGGTTAGGCGCTCAAGCCCAGTGGCGGAGCCGCCGTGCGGCGGCATGCCGACCTTAAATGCCTGGAGATAATAAGAGAAAAGCTCCGGCTTAAGGCCATGGGACTTCATCCTCTCCACCAGCTCGTCGTGGTTGTGGACGCGCTGGCCGCCGGTCGTAATTTCGAGCCCGCGGAAGAGGAGATCAAAACTTTTGGTGTAGCCTTTATCGTTCTCATCTTCGTAGGTATAAAACGGTCGCTTGCTTACCGGATAGTGTGTCACAAACACAAAGTCTGAACCTTTTTCTTTTAGTGCCCACTCGCATATAGCGCGCTCCTGTTCCGGCTCGAGGTCCGGTTCGTCGGTTGAGACATCGAGGATTTTTTGCACCTCGCGCAGTTTCAACACGGGGATTGTTTTTGGCATCGCCACAGGCAGGCCGACTTTGTCGACAATGAGGCGCATAGTGCGTTCGAGAGCCGCCATCACGTCGGTGTGGTCTTTAATAAACCCCATCTCGAAGTCCAGCGAAGAGTACTCGCTGAGGTGCCGGCTGGTCGAGTGCTTTTCTCCACGGAATATTTTTGGGGTCGTAAACACGCGCTCAAACACTCCCACCATTATTTGTTTGTAGAGCTGTGGTGAGGTGGCAAGGTACGCCTTTTGGTCGTAGTAGTAATCGACTTTAAAAGCCGATGCTCCGCCCTCGGCGTCGCCGCCAACCAACGCAGGCGCCTGAAACTCGGTAAAGTCCTGCGCCTTCATACCGTCGCGGAAGCCTTGTATGATTGCCTCCTGAACTTTAAATATTTGCTTGGCTTTTTCGCAGCGCAGGGTAAAAGGCAAATGGTCGAGATAGGTGTCGAGGTTGACCTCGCTCCCAAGCTCAAAGGGTATCTCGGCTTTGGATAGTATTTCTATTTTGGTTATCTCCAACTCGATATTGCCGTTTTGTATATCGGCCTTAACATTTTTTTCCGGCCGGGCATTAACCTTGCCTTCAACTGACACCACGTACTCGTTGCGCACCTCTTTAGCTGTTTCTATCGCCTCCGACTTTGGCAACACGACGCCCTGCACGCTCCCTGACCTATCTCGAAAATCAAAGAAAACCATCTTCCCCTGGTCGCGCCGCACACTTACCCAGCCCTGTATCAAAACAGTTTCGCCTTTCTTTCCTGCTAACTTGCCAATTAGTGTCCGTTCCATAAAATTTAATACAAAGCTACACCGATTTTCTCCCGTACGATTTTCATTTTTGCCTGCGCTTTGGCGCGGGCGACTTCAGCGCCGTCTTTGAGGATTTGAACGACCGCTTCGCGGGAGAGTGCCGCGCGGCGCTCGCGCATCGGCGAGATGGTGGCAATGATGTTGTTAGCAAGCAGCTCCTTTGACTCTTTGTAGCCTATCGTGCCGTCTTGATAGCGCTTCTGTATCTCGGCGAGGTTGGGAGTGAAGTGAGCGTGGAGTTGGAAGGTGATGTCGGTCTCCGGATTGAGCGGCGCACCCGCGGCGGTGGAGTCGGTCTTGATGGACATCACTGCGGTGCGGATAGCCTCGTCGGTGCCAAACAGCGGGATGGTATTGTTGTAACTCTTGCTCATTTTTTTGCCGTCTATGCCAGGCACAGTACCCACGCCCTTCAGTATCATCTCTTTGGGCTCTTTAAACGTATCTCCGTAGGCAATATTAAATTTGGCTGCGGCCTCGCGCGCGTACTCGATATGCTGGCGCTGGTCCTCGCCCACCGGCACCACGTCGGTGTCATACAGCAGAATGTCCGCCGCCATCAGCATGGGGTAATTAAAGAGCCCCGCGTTTGCCTCAAGCCCCTTAGCAATTTTGTCCTTATAGGCGTGCGCTTGGCTTAAAAACGGCACGGTTACCAAACATTCGAATATCCACGCAAGCTCGGTGTGCTCAAGAATGTCGGATTGTTTAAAGATAGTCGCCCCGGTCGGGTTTACACCCACTGCTATGTAGTCGGCAACCACATCGACTATATTTTCCCGCAATTGGTCCGGGTTGCGCAGAGAGGTAAGCGCGTGATAGTCGGCTACCATCAGTGTGCTTTCGTACTTGTCGTATGACTCAACAAAAGGCTTCAAAGCCCCAAGATAGTTGCCGATATGCAACTGCCCCGAAGACTGTATACCGGTCAAAAGCCGTTTTCCTGTCCCGAGCGTAGTCGAGGGATTATCTGCCATGTGTTCTAGTATACCTAAAAGGCGTATAAAAATCTTACTTTGTTGAGGCTTGCATCTGGCGGTATCTTGTGGTAAAAACGTGTAGGTTTTGCACAGGGAGATATCAATGACACAGACGAAAAGCGTTCTTGTTGAAATCATCGAACGCCTTGCCGCGCTTAAGCCGGAGCAGTTCATTGAACCGGACATGCAGCCCGAAGTAGACTATCACGCTGTGGGCGAGGCCAGCGAGGACATCAAGCGCCTCTTCACGCTCCGCAACATAGCCTGCGATGAGTATAATACCCTCGCCAAGCCTCTCGCCGCCACTGTCGAGAAAATACGTCAGGAGGTGAAAAGGGCTAAAACCAACAAGGACACGGTAGAGGCACTTCAAGCAATCGTGGCGCTCGAGGATGACCCGGAAATGTTGCGACTTGAGGCCGAGATGGCCAGAAAGCGTAACTTTCACGATATTGTCGACAAAATCTTTTGGCTTGAACTGCGTCGTCAATACCGCGAGCTGGATGAAAAACCATCCATCGGTGTCCGCAAAAACTGGACGGTCGGGTGGTTTGAAGAAAAGGATGAAACTGAAGCTCTTGGCGATATCTTCGGCACTAAAGATGAGCTCGGGGGCCTGTCCGGCTTTTTGGAATTCCTCCACTCACGTGCACGGTAGTCACTAACACCCGCGCAGTCTGCAAAGACTGCGCGTTTTTTATTCGCCCTATACCCCTTCCTCTTTCAGTTTTTATATGAGAGCTTTGGCACTGCGGGAGAGTTTGCTCGGCAGGTTTATTTTAATCCGCACGTAGAGTAGCAGATTTTATCTACTTTGCCTGCCGTGGTAGATGCCGAGTATGCGGACTTCTTTTTTTGCGATTTCGTAAACAATAATATAAGGCAGTCTTGGTACAGTGAGTTCGTAAGTATGTGGAGCCATTCCGGTGTGTCCAATGTAAGGAAAAATGAGAGTACGCTCAGCTGCAGCGCGGATTTTAGCCACCACTCCTACTGCATATTCGGGAGCGTTCTCACGCAAATATGCCGCAATAACCTCAAACTGCCGTTTTGCGGGTGGTGCGTATTTTAACCTCATGTGCTAAAGCCCGAGAGATTTCCACATATTTGTAACTTCTTTTTCGGTCAAGAATTTCATTTTACCAGACCGTATAGCCTGTTGCGTTTTTTTTACTTCTTTCAGCTGTTCTGGGGTCAAATAATATCTTTCATCACTCTGTCCATCCATAGTCTCGAGCATACGAACCGCGTCCGCTTGCCGGCCTTTTGGCCACTTTTCGACCCTTTTTAGTATATTTTTAAGTTCGGTAGTCATGCTCAAATTATACTATATCCCCTCTTCCTTTAATTTTTCTATCAGTGCTTTGGCGCCGCGCGAGAGTTTGCTCGGGAGATTGATTTTTATGCGCACATAGAGGTCGCCGCGTTTGCCGCGCGCCACCGGTACGCCCTTGCCTTTTATCTGCAGGGTCTCGCCGTGGGTAATGCCCTGTGGGATGTCGAGCATTTCCGGCCCATCCAGCGTTTCTATTTTATAACTGCACCCAAGTAGAGCGTCGGAGAGTTTGACCGAAAGTTCGGTCACCAGGTTCGGGCCGTCTTTTTTAAACCGCGCATCCGGTTGCACATGCACTTTGACGTACAGGTCGCCGGCAATGCCGTCCGCCACCGCCTCGCCGTAGCCCAGCAGCCGTATCATCTCGCCGCCGTCGATGCCGGCAGGCACATTGATGTCTATCTCCTCTTGTTTTTTGTAGATACCCTCGCCGCGGCAGGTGTGGCACTTTTCCTTCGCTATTTTTCCTTTGCCTTTGCAGTGCCGACAAGGCTGGATCATGGTCACCGTACCAAAAAAGGAGTTGGTGATCTCATGCACCTTGCCCTGCCCGTTGCAGTTGGTGCAGGTTATGACCTCGCTCCCCTTTGCCGCGCCTGAGCCCTTGCAGGTGTCGCACAGGCCTGTTTTGGCAAGGAGTACCGTGCGCTTAATCCCAAAAACCGAGTCGCGAAAGTTGATCTCTAAATCGATTGAAATGTCGCGGCCTCTCGACTTGCCTCTGGTCCCGCCGCCTCCGGCAAAAAAGTCGCTAAAGATATCGCCCATGTCGAAACCGCCCTGGTTAAAGGCGTCTTGGAATTGAGAAAAGTCGAACCCTGCCGTGTTAAATCCGCCCGCGCCGGCGCCGGGGGCCCCGCCGCCGAAAACGCGTCCGTACGAGTCGTACTCGGCGCGCTTTTTGTCGTCGCTCAATATCGAGTAGGCTTCGGAAGCTTCTTTAAATTTGTCCGAATCACCCTCTTTTTTGTCGGGATGAAATTTGTGCGCCAGCTTGTGGAACGCTTTTTTTATGTCTTCTTTGGAAGAATTTTTTTGTACCCCCAGCAGTTCGTAATAGTCCCGTTTGTCTGACATGAGTCTATTCTACCGAATCTGGCGCGTCTTGCAAGAAACCGCCCGCTTGTATCGACCAGAGTTTTTTATACAGCCCTTCCTGATTGATGAGTTCGAGATGGCTCCCCTGCGCGACTATAGAGCCTCCCTCGACAACAACAATCCGGTCCATTTTCATAATAGTAGAGAGCCGGTGCGCAATGACAATGACCGTCTTCTTTTTCATCAAAGTTTCAAGCGCGTCTTGTATAAGCGCCTCCGACTCCGAGTCCAACGAGGAGGTCGCTTCATCGAGCACCAGTATAGGCGCGTTTTTAAGCAGGGCGCGTGCAATGGCGACACGCTGGCGCTCGCCGCCGGAGAGCTTGACTCCGCGCTCGCCGACCAGAGTTTCATAACCGAACTTGAGTTTGGATATAAACTCGTGGCAGTGCGCTTGTGTGGCGGCCTCCAACACCTCGGCGTCGGTAGCGTCGCGGCGGCCGTAGCGGATGTTTTCCATGAGAGAGCGGTGGAAGAGAATAGGTTCTTGCGGCACAAAGCTGATGGAGTCGCGCAGGCTGTCTTGAGTCACCTCGGCGGTATTTTGTCCGTCGATATGTATAGCGCCGTTTTTAACATCATAGAGCCGGAGCAGGAGCTTGGTGACCGTCGTCTTGCCCGCGCCCGACGGCCCGACCAGCGCTATCTTCTCCCCGCCTTGTATCGTAAGATTAAAATTCTTGAGTATCTGCGTTCCGTCATTAAAACTAAAAGACACATCATCAAACCAAATCTCACCCTTTGCCACTTGCATTTTTTTCGCACCTTTTTTGTCGGTTATCGCGTGCGGAGTTTGTAATATCGCGACCATTTCCCCGGCATCGGCAAACGCGTCATAAAACCGGCGAAGGTTAAACCCAATACCCATGAGTTGGTTAAACACCGTAAGCAGGTAGGACTGTATAAGCACAAAGTCTCCCAAAGTAAGTAGGTGCTTCTGCCACAACAGGACCGCTCCCCCGAGGAGCGCCACCTGGATAACCACGACGAACAGCCCGATGGCAAACCACATCCAGCCGTCGACAAGCCAATTGCGCAAGGTTTTTGAATGCCAATCAGCAACAACTTCCCTTAGTCGCAGGCCTTCGAACACCGAACCCGAAAAGAGCGATATGGTCGACTGATTTGATATTGCATCTGCAAGCGCACCAGTAACCCTAGTGTCTGCTTCGGAGCGGGCGGCGCGCACTGGTTGGCGCACGCGTGCGATAAATATTTGAAACCACACAAAGAGCACGCACCAAAGCCCCAAACCAAGTCCCAACCAATGGTTACGCGTAAACAATACCCCAACGGCTCCGAGCACGAAGAGTGTCGTGGGAAAAAATTGTATAAAGATGTTGTCGGCAATAGTTTCGAACGCGCGCGCATAGCGGCTTATTTTGTGCGTAAGCGACCTGGCAAAATTGGATATAAAAAAGTTATATGAATGTCCCAAAAGATAGTCAAAGGTGTCCGCATATATCTCGGCCATAATGCGGGACTGCATATAAATGTTGCCATGGTCCTCGAATCGGCGAAAAATGCGGTCTGCAACCCACAACGCCGCAATAATCGACAATGTTGCAAACAAGGCGGTGGCGGCTTCGGCACTCGGTTGTGCGAGTGCGAGCGTGTTGAAGAACTGCCGCATATACCAAGGTGCGAACAGGCTTACCACCTGCATCGCTACGCCACTCCCGAGCACTATGGACAATAAAAAAGGGTGCCGCTTTACATACGGCCAATAAGCTTTAATGACCGCTTTTGGCGGCGCGAGTTTCTTCACTTCTCTCTGCATTTAATGCATTATAGCATTATTTGACAAAAAAGACTATTTCTTGTCTGTATCGTTCGGAGCGGACTGCGTGCCAGGTGCGGGTGGCTCGTTCGGCGGTGGAGTTTGAGGGCTCGCTTTCTGCACCGCTTCGTAGACCTTCGACAATTCTTTTGACAGCTCTTCGGTTGCAGATTTTATTTTTACCAAGTCGTCTCCCCCTTTCACTCCATCTAGCGCAGACACTTTTTCGTTTATAGCAGTTGCAAGTTCCATTGGGATTTTATCTTTGTTGTCGCCGAGCGCTTTGCGTGCGGCGTACACGGCCTGGTCGGCCATGTTCCTCGCCTCTACTAGCTCGACTTTCTTTTTGTCTTCCGTCGCGTTCTGTTCAGCCTCTTTGCGCATACGCTCAATGTCGGCATCAGCAAGGCCAGAAGACGCTTCAATACGGATTGATTGCTCTTTATTAGTTGCTTTATCCTTGGCTTTAACCGATAAAATGCCGTTGGCATCAACATCAAAGGTCACCTCAACCTGCGGGAGCCCGCGCGGCGCGGGCGGTATGCCGTCGAGTACAAAGCGCCCGAGCGACTTGTTGTCGGAGGCCATGGCGCGCTCGCCTTGGGTTATGTGGATTTCTACCGAGGTCTGGTTGTCGGCCGCGGTGGAGAATACCTGCGAGCGGCTGGTCGGTATAGTGGTATTGCGCTCAATGAGCTTGGTCGCCACGCCGCCCATGGTCTCGATGCCGAGCGAAAGAGGAATGACGTCGAGGAGGAGCACGTCGCGCACCTCGCCACCGAGTATCCCGCCCTGTATAGCGGCGCCGATGGCAACCACCTCGTCGGGGTTTACCGACATGTTCGGCTTTTTGTTGAAGTACTTTTCTACCGCGGCTTGCAGAGCCGGCATGCGAGTTTGACCGCCGACAAGGATTACCTCGTGGATGTCGCCGATTTTAAAAGGAGAGGCTTCCATGGCGCGCTTAGTGATGGCGAGCGCGCGGTCAATATATTCCTGTGTCAATTCCTCGAGCTTGGAGCGCGACATGTTGACAAGGAGATGGCGCGGGCCCGATGAGTCGGAGGTGATAAACGGAATGTTGACCTCGGTTTCCATCGAGGTTGAGAGCTCAATTTTTGCCTTCTCGG
>ORMF010236063.1_pt1 | contig 25942 bp, 20 predicted proteins | sample 1779871 | NCBI WGS metagenome assembly ORMF01 (sample SAMEA104232316, study PRJEB22302) | groundwater metagenome | biome: forest; feature: aquifer; material: groundwater | place: USA | collected 2011-08-07 | depth 5.4 m | reverse complement strand
TTAGGATAAAAAATGACAAATATAGTTTAACTGTCCTAATACTTTTGATAGAAGAGAAAAATATAAAAAAAAGTGAAAAATACTCTATACGTCTTATGAAATGCAGTGCCATCTTATTTATGTGAAGGCTTTCAAAAGGCACAGTTTGGGTAATGGTTATTGCAGAAATCATGGATAATAATCCGATGATCAGATAAACTGCGATTGGCTTTAAAAGTGGAATACCGGACAGATCAATTTTCTTCCTTAATACCCATATTATCCAGATAAAGATCGCCAGAGCAACTAAAAAATCCTCAAGCCGGACTCTTACAATATATCCGGGTAATATATCAAACAGCGGCAACTTGGGATATAGCGGTATAAAAACCAGCAAAAACAGGGAAAGAATACTTAAAATGTTATCGTCCAACCAAGTGATAAGCTTTCGCATAAAGTATAATCCTTTTGGGGTACTTCCCGATTATACCAAATAACACTAAGCGTAGCAAAGCTCCAAACTTTAATAAACCTCTCAAAATTAGCTCCTGCCAAAAGGGTTTATGTTTGTTGTAAAAGTAGTTTAGAGCTTTAAATTCTTCAATTATTCCTGCATCTCCTCCAGAACCTGATGCGCCTTTCAGGTGTAAAGTTTCGGATTCACTGGTATAGACTACGATGTATCCGGCTTTTTTTATCCGATAGCACCACTCCATTTCTTCACCATACATGAATATTTTTTCGTCTAATAAACCTGCTTTGTTTATGGCCTCTTTTCTCACCATCATACAAGCTGCAGTAACCCAATCAACAAACTTTGAAGACATATAAAATGTTTTTGTTTCCACATGATAAGGTTTAATGAGTTTATTCAGATATGGCAAATCGTCGATAAACGTCATCCAGAAGAAGACTTTTCCTAAATTGGGGAAAAATCCAGCCGATGGCTGAATTTGACCGTCTCGGCCAACCAACTTATTTCCAATAACTCCAACTTGATCATTTTCATCTATTTTCTTATATAGGTTTATAAGCGTGCCGTAACCAACCTCTGTGTCACTGTTTAACAATAGGATATATTCTCCTCTCGCTATTTTGATACCCTGATTGTTGGCTCTGGCAAACCCAAGATTATCGAAGTTAATTATTAATCTAACTTCAGGATAATATTTTTTTACATCTTCAACGCTATTATCAGAAGAACCGTTATCCACTACGATGACTTCATAACCACCTTCACCTGTAAACTTTCTTAGACTTATAAAAAGCGACTTCAAGCAATTGATTAGTAACGTTTTTGTGTTATAGCTAACTATGATGACCGTAACTGTCATTGAAAGAGTCTTGCCCTGCCTAAATGATAATGAGGACTTTTATTCTTTCTTTCTCTTATATACTTTGCAGGAACTCCTCCAACAACGGTAAAAGCAGGAATGTCTTGCGTTACCACTGCACCTGCTGCTACAACTGCTCCTTTTTGGATATGAACTCCGGGTTGTATAATTACTCCCGGACCTATAAAAACATAATCCTCAATAATTACCGATCCGTAAGTAGCATGAAAATCTTCGGAGTCTACGTCATGTTGGGAATTGTAAATCATCACGCGGGAAGCTATATCGACATGGCTTCCTATAATAAGTTTTGCCCTACCGTCTAGAAAAGCATGGTCTCCTATTATGGTATCCTGACCTATTTCAATGTTTAGTGGATGGAAAAAACTGCACCACATATGAATCCTAGATCCTGAGCCTATTTTAAGTCCGCATATTCTGTAAAATAATAACCTTATCGAATGAATTGGAATATGACCAACCCAACGAAGAATCGTTAAATCAAAATCAAGTAAAATATTCTGTAAGCGATTTATAGATTTTTGAAAGATTTCCGGTAAACCTAATTCCTTACCCATTCTATCCTTTATTTTAATCATATATTTCGACTATTGAATTATAAGTCTCCTCTGCACATTTTTGCCAACTGAATTTTTTGACCTGCAATAGTCCTTTTTTTATCAATTTATTGCGATTTGCTTCATCATAACATACCTGATTAATTCCCTCAGCTATACTCTCAATACGATAAGGATCAACAAAAACTCCGGCGCTTTCTACTATTTCAGGTAGACTGGATACATTACTCACTACAACCGGACAACCGCAGGCCATAGCTTCAATTACAGGGATTCCGAACCCCTCATGGAGACTTGGCAAAACTAAACATTTTGCTCCCCTGTATAAATCCGGCAACTCTTCCTCTTTTACGTAATCAGTAAAAATGATTCTTTTTTCTATTCTCAACTCTTTTACTTTTTGAAAAATTTCTTCGTATAACCAACCTTTCTTACCTACAACGATCAATTTCATTGTTTCATTGTTAAATTGCTTCATTGCTATCTTAAACGCTTCAATCAACCGTGCTATATTTTTCCTAGGCTGTAATGTACCTACGAATAATATGTAGTCATTATTAATGTTATATTTATTTTTAATTTTTGATATTTGATATTTTTTTTCATTATATCCCGGATACGTCACTGCTACTTTATCCGGATCAATTCCGTAATGTGATACTATGTCATTTTTTGAATACCGGCTTATCGTAATAATTTTTTTGGCGTTCTTAACCGAGTAACCTGTCCAATTTTTCAGTTGCCACAAATCTTTTTTATTGAACATTTCCGGAAAGTGAATAAAAGAAAGATCCATAATAGAAATGACTGATGGACTTGGTGAAAATCTTGGCGCATAATGAGTAGGGGTAAAAAAAATATCCGGTGCTCTTCCAAACATTTTTTCTCTCCATAACTTAATTGGTAATCCTATCTGTGTCCATAAACTTTTGGGACCAATAATTACATATCTCCATGTGGATGATTCTTTCGGTAAATCAGTTATCGGTGTATTTTTTAAATATATTTGATATTTGATATTTGCCCGCCCCGTGCCGAGCGAGGCTGGGGATATTTGATATTTTTTAAATTGCTTCAACAGTTCAAAAGCATATACTCCACTTCCTACTCTTATATTTTGATTGGCTTCATTTCCGTCGATACCGATAGTAATTTCCCTAGGCATATATTTTGTTGTAAATATCGATTATCCGGTCCGCTGCGCTGACCCAAGAAAAAAGAGCTGCGTTTTTAAATCCTTTCTCAATCAAATTAGCCCTCAAATCTTTATCAATAAACAACTGCACCATCTTTAACGCTATATCATCCGCGTCAATCGGATCTACAACAAGACCGCTGTCGTTAACAATTTCTTTGAGACTTCCTCTGCGGGATGAAATTACCGGACAACCGCAGGCCATAGCTTCAATTACCGGAATTCCAAACCCTTCATACAGAGAAGGGTAAATGAACATACTTGCGCCACTATATAAAGCCGGAAGATCATTATTTGGGATAAAACCCAAGATTTTAACTTTATTACTCTTGATCTCGAATTCTTCCCATCCGGATTTTCCTACCAAAACTAATATAACAGGCGCTCTTTGTGCTTTAACCAGCGGGTGGCGGGAAAAGATATCAAAAGACTGTATCACTCTTTTTAAATTCTTTCGCGGTTCCCTGGTTCCGACTGACAATAGGTACTGTTCTGATAAACCATATTTTTGTTTTATCCTTAAAATCTCTTCATCGTTAACCTTTTTGAATTCTTCTCCTATTCCCGGATACACAACCGAAATTTTCTCAGGTATAAGTTTCAGAATATCAACTATATCTTTTTTTGATGCAAGTGAATCCGTTAATATAACATCACATTCTTTCCTCACCCATTCCAATCTTTTCTTCTGAGTATCAATGATTTCGGATTGGGAAGTTTCAGGAAATCTATAAACTATCATGTCATGAACCGTGGTAATTTTCCGAGCGAAAGTCGGAGGTTGTATCCAGTCAGAAGAATGAAAAATGTCGATTTTTCCCAAAAATCTTTCGATGTGTATCTTATGAAGTTTGTTCCACAGAAAATTCCCCAGTGTCTGGGGTATAGGTAAAAATTTTCTCGTAACTCTGTCATTTATCCTTTTTACTTCTTTAAAATAATTGTCCAATATATCTAGCTGTCTGAGTGAAATACCAAATAATATATACTCGTTCTCGTGATCTTTACCCAGAACGCTTTTGACCAGATTAACAGTATAGTTCGCTACACCCGTTCCCGGATAAGCTATCTGTGAAATATCAATTGCGATTTTCATTATCTATATCAACTAAAAAGATCTGTCTGTATGCCGGATTTTGGTTTAAACGGCTCATAATAGGGATGAGGAACAACAGAATCTTCCGGAAAAAAATATTAACAAATATATTTTTATTTATGAATCCTTTCATTAAAAACAGTCTCAATATGAGATTTTCATTTCCAAGGATTCTTAGATTGATTTTTTTACGGTGTTTTTTGGCTTCGTTATGTATTGTATCACGGATTTCTTCTTTATCTGGCAATCCATAACCTATTTGTTCTTCCAAAAACGAATAGCTTTTTCCGAAACGCTCTTTATATAATTTATCGAGAATCAAATCCTGTTCAAATGCAAGTTTTCCGGAGGGAACGCCGATTATTACTTTATTTTGCGCCACTCTTATCATTTCGCTAATCGCATTCTTTCTCAGGGAGGCACTCATGTGCTCCAGAGTATCTACTGATATCACAACGTCAAAAGAACAATTACCAAAAGGAAGCTTCTTAGCGTCTGCCTTTACTCTTTTTAACAAAGGATGGAATGGGGGGTAGAAATTTACGTCTGCTCCTGTTACCGGTCTTTTGATGTATGGGACAATCCCTAGCCCTCCCGAACCCACTTCCAATATCGAGATGTCTCCGCCCATTTTTTTTATTTCACTCATAATCGGCAGATACCTTAAAGCCACCTCTGGATGCCACCTTTCCCAAAACCAGAAACCGCTCAATTTTGTCAAAACTCTATTTATAATCATTTCTCAAAGACATAGATAAACCCTACACCCGGAAAATCTCTTATTGATGTTTCCGAGTATCCCTTTTGTTCCAAAAATTCCCAAGTTTGGCGATCCGGGTCGGTTAAGCCTGTCAAATACTGAAACAGGTATACCTTTTGATGGCTGGTAATTTTTTGTTCTAATCTTTCCAAGTCTTCCCTTTCTATCCTGAATTTTGGCGCAATTCCAATACCTTCAATCTTATTTTTCTGATACCAAAGATATGGAGCAAAGGAATCGGGAAAAACAAAAAGAGCAAGCGTCCCTCCGTCGTTTTCTGTAAAATCGGTTGCCTCCCTCCACTGTTCCCTCTGAACATAAGGATTTGTATAATAGTCGTAAATACCAAGTATTGAGATTACAATAATAATTACAATACACAAAATTCTCTTTACTCCCGACAGTTTCGTAATTCCAATTCCCAATATGAGACAATAAAACGGTAAAAGAAAAATCAGCCTTTGCGGCGCAACGACCGGAATGATAAAGGAGATAAGAAAAGCAGAAATGAGCGGAATAAAAAAGAAGGTAAGAATTTCCGGTTTGTTTTTGAAACGGAAGATTTTATAAAGACTTATTAAGAAGACCAACAGTTCCGGCAGTAATATGGCTGAATAAATTATGTTATTTTCTATGGTTCCGCGTCCGTAAATAAATTTAGCAAACGTCAACGGCAGAAGTTTTACAGGTGAAACCGAAACGACATTTTGCCAACCCGTAAAGAATCCTCCCGATCCAACTTTAAGCTGTTCCAAAAAAGAAGGTACCCAGGGAAGGAAAAAAAGAGAGCTTATAATTACTGATTTGATGAAGTTTTTCAGTTGATTTTTTTGCGTAAGGTAAACGTAAACAAAATGTCCGAGGATTAAAAAGGGGGCAAAATATAACGAATAGAGTGATAATATAATGGCAACTTTATATAACTTCCAATTACTCTTCACCAAGAAATACGTGGATAACAAAGAAACAAATACAAAAAGCATATAAGGCCTAGCTTCCTGTGAATACCAGATATGATAAGGAGAAATTGCAAGAAAAAAAGCAGATAATAACCCAACATTGGGTGTAAACAAAATCTTCCCTAATCTGTACGTCAGATAAATACTACCTACTCCCAAAAAAACTGACGGGAGTCTTGCCCAAATTTCGTTTTTTCCCAAAATAAGCCAAAAATGAAGAATTAAATGGTAAAGAGGCGGATGAAAATCAGATACAATATTAAGCTGTTGGGAAAGCTGCCTTGCCGACTCTATAACTTGTGCTGCCTCATCCAACCAAAAGGATTGATTAAGATTTACCAGGCGCAAAAGCACAGCTATTAATAAAATTGCCGCAAATTTCATTTGCTTTTTGCCTCTCCCAAAAATGAACCCACAATGCTTACATTTATTCCGGCATAATAAACAAATTGAAAGACTAAAAATGATAATTCCCGGTATCTTAGAGCAATAAAAACACCGAAAATTGTCTGAATTATAGGATTTAGGCGGATTAGATTAACGATTTTTTTCCAAAATATACCAGAAATAAATTCATTTTTTCCAATCCATCTGGCTTGCATAAATACATCATCCAAACTATCAGGGTTCCTATGGTAACAAATCGCATTGGAAGACGGAGTTGCCTGATAATTCAACTTTCTGCTTAAAGTCCAATCGTCAGTAAATCCTATATCATCAAAACCGTCAATTTTGATAAACTCAGATTTTAAAATGGCTCTAAAAACAGGAGAGGTGTTAGGGAAATCTTTCGAAATTCTTCTGTTGCTTCCTATACCTTCATTAAAATTCCAGCATCTTGCCCAAACATTATCCCAATTTGATACATACTCATCTTTGGTAAAAGTTCCTTTACTCTTCCTCTTAATGATTGGGTCAATAAGATTATTGATAAAATCTTTGTCAAATGTCATATCTGAATCAACAAAAACTAAAATTTCCCCTTTGGCATGTCTTGCTCCCAAATTTCTTGCAGTACCTGGACCTTGATGCCTTTGTTTAAATATCCTAATTGGAAATTGGAAATTGGAAATTGGAAATTCCGACAAAACTTTATAAGTATTGTCGGTAGATCCATCATCCACCACAATTATCTCCGTCTCCTTATAACTTTGCTGGGAAAGGGAGAAAAGGCAATCGGATAGTGTTTTTTCTTCGTTGAAAACTGGGATAATTACAGAAACCATTACTTATATTTTACTATCAAGCTGTTCGCCAAGCAAAATTACCGCTCCTCAAAGGAATAGTAGCAGTATCTTGTGTCACCGTAGTATTTACTTTTAGTTATATCCGTTTTAAAATTTCTTTTTAATAGCATTGCCTCTCCTCTTTGATAAACAATCGAATATCTTTTGGAAGAAAGAAGGTCAGCAACAAAATCTTTCATTTCCTCGTATGATAAAGGCGCGTATGCATAATTACTTGCTCCCGTATGGAGATCAACCACCATATATTGACTGTTCAACCCAAAAGGTATGCGGTAAATATCATCTCTATGTGTAAGATGGGGGGCTAAATTATTTTGAGCAGCAACCGATGCGTCTTGGGGAACTTGAGAGATCACCTCTCTCACATCTTGCATCCATCGTTCTTCTTCATAAAATTGTCTTTTAAAAAGAGAGTTAATTGGTCCATGAAATATGAAATTATTGACAATGGTTGCAAAAATTATCAGGATAGCTGACAAACTAAAAAATTTCAATTTTATGTTTTTATTCTTTATAGAATTTCTAAGTTTTACTACTCCATATATAGTGGCTATTGCCAAAAGCACCGCTGAAGGCGCTGCGTGATGATTAACTAAAGCCCATTTGGTAAATTGAGGACCGGCGTAAATAAATCTTGTAGAAAAATCAAAAAAAAGAGGAATAATAATTGCCAGAGGTGAAAGTAATGGAAAAAAGGCAAATGTGGTAAATGATTGAACAATAGTTTTAACCTTCACCAGCGGCCAAACTAAAGACTTTAGGAAAAATAATGGATCGGTAATAACTTTTATAATAATATCGACAGGTGTTTTCCCGGCTGCACCAAAATGAAAGTGATCATATATGCCTTTTACTGATATAAAAGGCATAAATACATACACTAGAAAAAAGAAGAAGGAAAAACCAACAACTGCCACTATTAATCCTAATTTTCTATTCTCTTTTCGAAATAACAATCCCAGACCAATTGCACCCACCAGAAGGGCTAAATCTTCCTTTATAAAGAGAAGGAATAATATTGAATAAACAAAAAGTTTTATCTTTTTCTTCTCAAGAAAAAGATAGGCCAAAGCGATAAAGAGAGGTGCAAAGGTTATCTGATGGAATTCATTCAGTATTGCAAATTGGGTACCTATGAAAAAAAGATAAGCAAAAACCACAGAGAATGATAAAAGTACATGCCTTGTCAAACTGCGCGCCAGAAGATACAGCGGCAATCCCGCAAACACAAACGCAAATGCTTGGGCAATTAAAATTACTCTTACATTATTCCATATCCAATATAAAGGAGCCAGTAAATATAAAATAATTTGAAAGTGGTCTTCTATCATCCAATTGCAACCTACTCCGCTGTATGGAAATTTCCCGCGGCTAATCTTCCAAATCCACTCATCAAAAACACCTAAATCCAAAGCATAGGTCATAAAACGGTTGTGCAAATTTATGGACATGAATAGATAAATTAAACTTACGAAAATAAGTCCCGCGATAAGAATTTTGATATCAATATTTTCTTTCGATTTCACTTTTTTAAATATTTCTTGTATTCTTGTCATAATGCTAAACAACTTAAAACTTCTCAAAAACAGAAAATTTCTCTTGGTTTTAGGCATTATATTTATCGGTTTGTTCTTAAGACTTTGGAATTTCCAAAATCTTTTTTATTTTGCCATAGATGAAGAAAAAGGCGCTTATATTATTAAAGGTATCACGACCTTTTCTCATTTTCCAGCTCTGGGACACCCTTCATCCGTTGGTTTTCGTCTGGGCCCATTACTTTATTATTTAATTGCCCCAATATATAAAATGTTTGGACCGAATCCTGTCAATTGGGGTTTGTTAAGTGTCCTGACTAGTCTTCTGTCGATGATACTAATCTACAAAATCGGTACAAAAATTGATAAATTCACCGGAATATTTGCTCTTTTTCTTTATAGCTTATCTTATTTAAATGTCATTTATGACAGACGCGGCTGGCCGGTAAGCTTCCATTCTCTGATTGCTCTATCTATACTTTACTCCCTTCTCAAAATAAAAAACGGCCAAGAGAAGTATATATTTGTTCTGACATTAGCACTGATTGCCGCTACCCACTTTGAAGTAGCTTCTTTTCTATTTCTGCCTTTAGTAATAATTGCCTGGTTTATCTTTAAACTGAAAGTAAAAAGAAAATTAATAATATTCTCTATTTTACTTTTTCTTTTATCACAATCCGGTTTTATTATTTCTGATCTAAGGCATAATTTTCTCAATACCAAATATCTTATAAATTATTTCGATCCCTACGCAAAAGAAAGAGTTGCCAAAAATGTCCCTTTAACAGGAATAAGAAATGTATATCTTGCCCATAATCTGATACCTTCAACATTTGTAAGATCTTTGTTTACTTTCTCTAAGTCTAATGTGGCAATCCAATATGCCAATTGTCCTCAATATCTTGAATTTAAACAATCCCAAATACCAATTATTTTAAAACTGGGAATAGCATTTACCTTTCTTGTGTTTTTTTATTTTGTCTTTAAAAACTGGAAAGAAAAAACTGACAGATTAGCAATCTTAAAAATAATTTTCATATATCTCGTCATCATTTTCTCAGGAATAACTGTTTACACATACCTATTCCATGGAGAGATGGCTGAATATTACCTTCTTTCAACATTTGCTTATTTTTTCCTTATGTTGTCATTTATGCTGTCTAAGCTAGTCAAATCAAGAATAAAAATAGTAGTTATCCTATTTTTTACTATCTTTATGCTGGATAATACGCAAAAGTTATTCTTAAGTAATAATCCATATGGAATGGAAGAAAAGCTTGCCGCAGTAAATTATTCTCTATCAATTGTTGGCAATCAACCTTTTGTTTTGGATTCTTTCCAGACTTGCTGGTATTCCGGAGGATATCGCTATTTATATACACTGTCGGGGAATGAACCTTTGACAAGTTATATGGATCAGTATCTCTCGGAGTACTATACACCAGATAAAATTACAGAGCCTATATATCAAGTGGTGATTCTTACTCCGGAATTAATTGGCAATAATCCTTACGGATATAAAGAATATAGAGAAAAAATCGACTCAATTGCCGATTACAAGGAAAAATTTGGTGCAATCGAGGTGTATGTAAGAAAAATATGAAAATTGCCTTCTTAAATATTTATGGCGGCCGCGTCTTTCGGGGAGCAGAGGTGGCCATCCATGAAATTGCCAAAAGGCTTAGTCGTATTCACGATGTTTCGGTCTTTCAATCCGAGACAGTTAAAAATACCACATATACTATCCACTCATTTCATCGGATACCTTATATTTCCACTGAGGTCGGTAATAATCTAATCTTAAGAATATTAAAAAAATTTTACCTTGATCCTTACAGTCTTCTTGTTCTTTATTTCTCCCTGCGAAGTCTTCCGGTTTTGTTAAAAAAGAAATACGACATTCTCATTCCGGTCAATGGCTTTTGGCAAATTATTATCTGTAAAATAATTGGAAAGCTTCGCGGCAGTAAAGTAATAGTTCCTGGGTTTGCCGGTATTGGTACAGATGATTACGTCAATTTAAAACTAGCACCTTCTGCTTTTTTTGCCATGACAAAAACTGCCGCCAAATGGGCAAAAACTATTAACAATCGTATCGCAATTTATGTTCTCCCCGGAGGAGTAGATACTACTATTTTTAATCCAAGAGCAAAACCCATGAAATTACCGCTTAAACCGCCAATTGTATTGACAGTTGCCGCTTTACAGCCGTATAAAAGAGTCGATTTAGTCATTAAAGCAGCAGCAAAACTACCAAATGTTTCTCTGGTTGTTGCTGGTCGCGGAATACTAAAAAGAGAAATAGAAAATCTTGGGTTAAGACTAATGCCTTCAAGGTTTTTGCGAATTGATATAGATTATATTAATCTTCCTTCTCTCTACACGGCCTGTAACGTATTTACTCTTCCCTCAAAATCACAGGAAGCTTTTGGTATTGTTTATCTGGAAGCCATGTCTTGCGGTTTACCGGTTGTTGCTCCCGATGATGAATTGCGCCGCGAAATAATCGGTAATGCGGGTATTTTTGTTGATTGCACCGACATTAATCTATACGCCCAAAGCTTAAAAAAAGCACTATCGTTTAAAGGAAACGATATTACACAAGAACAGGCGAAAAAATTTTCTTGGGAAAAGATTGTGGCTAATTTTTCTAAGGATCTGGAAAATATTAAATCTCATTCTTAAATTTTATCCTTACCTCCATTTTTATACCAAACTATATATTTTTTTATACTATCTTTAATTGTTACTTTTGGTATAAACCCTAATATTTTTTTTGCTTTTTCAATTGATGGATAAAGATGGAATATTTCTTCCTGTCTTTGAGGCATAAAAATAATTTTTGCTTTTGTTTCAAGAATACCTTCAACCAAATTAATTATATCAAGAAGCGAAATAGGATCTGTCCCGCCAAGATTTATTATTTGGTATCCGTTAAGACAAGCAATGCTTGATATTATTCCTGTTACTATATCATCAATATCAGTATAAGTCCGCACGGTTGTACCATCACCGCAGATTCTGATAGGTTTTCTTTCTGAAATCGCACGAACCACAACCGGTAAAAATAGATCTTGTCTCATCTTAGGACCTATTACCGGAAACAAACGAAGTCCGGTGATGGGAATTCCATAGAGATAATTATAAGCCTGTGCCATAAGCTCTATCGTTCTTAAAGAAACAGCATATGGACTAGTAAGACTAACGCATGGGTCATCTTCAGACATGGGTAATATTGCTTTCGATCCGTAAACAAGCGCAGTTGAGGCAAATGTTATATGTTTTATTTTATATTTTACGGCATTCTCAAAAAGAGATATTGTCCCGATAATATTTGTCCGAACTGTTTTAATCGGATCCTTGATGGACTCGGAGACGCTTGCACTATTTGCTAAATGAATCACGTAGGAAATGTTTTGCTCTTTAAAAACTTTGGCTACTTTTCGAGTATCACTGATATCCGCATCAACAATTGTAAAATTAGGATCACTTTTTATGTCAGAAATATTTTCCTGTTTTATTTTTTTGTACAGACTCTTTTGGAATTTATCAAGTAAAATTACTGATGTTTCCAATCGCAGAAGTTTTGCGCATAAATGTGAACCGATAAAGCCGGCTCCGCCTGTAACTAAAATAGTATTTTTCATATATTCAAAAATTTCCACAATTTTCGCTTAAAAATTTTAATCGGTGTCACAAAATAAGCTGTTAATTCATAAAATATTGATCTTTTCCCATAACTGTCCGGTACAAATACTGGATGGGGTTGATAGAAAACTTCAGGAATTAATTTTTTATCTTTTATGCGTTTACCCAATTCAATCTTCCATTTATTCCTGTGTAATGTATCGGAAAGACTTGCACCATGTGTTGATCTTTGCAAATACATCGCATGAAAAAGACGTCCTTTGGCAAAATAAAATCTTTGTTTATCATGATTTATCAATTCTTGCCCGTTTTTATCGTAATATCCCTCATATGGATATAAACCTTTCACATGAAGTCCGGTAATATTTTCTTTATTTATAAGCCTCAAGACAAAATGGCCCTGTCTGCCAAATAAATTATATGTACCAACGCTTTCATCCTGGAAGTGGTAAACATCTCCCAAAAGATCATATCGACCAACAACAATTCCCTCTAAATTTTTCCCTTCATTTTTCACTATATTAACTATCTCTTTACATAATGAGGAATGGTATATCTCATCGCCATCAACTATCCAAAACCAGGAAGTATTTGTCTCTTCTATCTGTTGTTGTCTAAGTCTCCCAATGTCTTTTGCCTCTTTTATCGCGATTGACTGAAATTTAATCCTTTCGTCTTTTAAAGACTTGATTATTTCAACAGTTCTATCTGTCGAGCCGGTATCAAAAATAATTACTTTATCAGCATAAGGTAATACTGAATTTAAAGCATACCAAATAAAACGGTCTTCGTTTTTAACCACCATGTGAACAGTCAGTAATACGTCAGACATAACTCTTTTTGAAATAATTATAAGCAAGAAATGAAGTCAACAACAAAGTTACTCCGTAAGCGATAATAAGGGAGTATGCTGCACCAAAATTACCAAATAGTGGAATAAAGATAAGGTTGCCTAAAATTACCACCATAAGCTGTAACATACTATTAATGGTCAATATATGCGGTTTTTTCAGGAAATAAACAGAAAGAGAAACAGCGGGAACAGAGGCAACGAAAAAAATCATACTAGTAAGTAAAAGCCTAAAGACAGAAACTGCAGCTTCACCTTTTTCTCCGAATAAGATAACCATAAACGGTTGGGCAATAATAATTAAAAATACTACTGTTGCAATTAAACCAAGGGTACCAATAATTACCTTCCACATAAAGTCAGAAAGCTGCTTTTTATCAGAACTCGAGGAGAGACGAGGTGCGATTACTGTGCTGAAACTACCGGAAAGAAGAGGGTAAAGCGCAATCACGCGCGAAGCGATGGCATATATTCCCGCATCTGCCGGACCACGTAAAGCTACAATCATTAACACATCAAGTCTGCTTGCCAAGGCTGTCAGACCGCGGGCTATTCCTAAAAGATAGCTAAATGATATAAGCTTCCTTAAATCCTGTCTTGTTATTTTCTCTTTGAAAAAATCTAACTTTAAAAGTAACAGAGAAACAGACATTAATAAAAATACGGAGGCAATATGTACATAAATTGTATTTGCCAAAGTCAATGTAGATATAAGCAAAATAACTACCAGAAGTAAAAGACGGATAAAACTACCAAACGATGATAAGAAAGCAACGGTAATAAATCTTTGTCTTGCGGAAAGAGCATATTGACAGAAGTTAGCCATAATTGTCATAAAAATACCAAGTGCCGTTATTTGTAAAAAGAATGTAAAAGCTCCAGTATGAAATAACAGTTGCGATAAATTTGTGGCAAAAAAGAAGATTACCAAAGAGAATAGTAATCCGACCGTTAACTGGAAAAAAAAGGACGTTTTCAGAAAAGCAAGAAGTTTAGATTTTGTTTCTTCTAATGGCGGTAAAAATGCTGACATAGAGGTACCTATTCCCATATCCGCCAGATCAGAAGCCAAAAGAAGTAATGAAATCAGGGCGGAAAAATATCCTACATCTTCGTATGACAGGCTGCGGACATATATCACAGTGAAAATAAAAGCAAAAATTGCTGATAAACCGTTACCTCCAAAAACAAAGTAAGTATTAATCGCGGTCTTTGAGAAAAACAATTTGTGTGAATGATGGTATAAATTCTTGAGTTCTTTCATGTAGAAAAACAGAAAACTTATTAGAGCTTGTCTAGTATAAACACCTGTATCCTCCCAAACCTTTCTTTGGCAACAATTCTATTTTCTGCCAGTAATTTAAATTTTTCTTCTTCCCATCTTTTGATATCCTCTGCTTTATCTCTGGAATCAATTAAAGACAGAAGTACAGTCCTATTTGGGTTCTTTTTAACTGAAACATCCGGATAGAGCCATTCAAAATAGCTATCCATATACGAATGCTTAGGTATTCCGACAAAATACTCAAACAGATAGCGATAACCGCCAAATCTGGGACAGTTTCCTAAAGCCTCAAGAGTATAATCTTTTTCCAATACATAATTCTTAACAAATCTCATAGCCTCAAGCTTATCCGGATAGGAATAACTGGAATAAGCGGAAAAAAGCGTCATCACGTTTAAAACTACAAATAAGATAATTACCGGTAAAACTATTACTTTTCCCTGCTTCTTTTCCCAAATCAAGTCAAGACTTCTACCCAAAGCTATGGCTAACCAGGGAAAAAAGAAAAGAAAATAGTATTCAAAGACGGAACGATTATAAAATAGAACAAATAGGAACGTCAGAAGACAGATTGATAATATCAATTTAGATGGCGTGGCAAATTTATTTTTTGAGAAGTACCGCCGGAGAAAAATTATTAATCCAACCATAACCATTATTATCCCTTCAGGATAGGCATTTTTCCTTAGACTCGATAGTTCTTTACATTGTCCGGATTCCAAAAAAAGATCAGGCTTATAAGGAACCCAGAAAAAACGGCCTAAAGTTGAAAGAAATAAACTATTTCTCTCCGAAAAACTGGATGTTGAAGTTTGTTCACTTTTTTTGGCGACTAAATCGATAAGAGCATTAGTATTTAAAAAATTGTGCCGCAGTTCAAAGAGAATTATTGGCGTCTGTAAGAGAATAAAGATAATAATGGAAAGAAAAATTGTTTTTATCCCAAGTATTTTATACTTTCTCATAACCGCATAAATAATAAGCGGCAAAAAAATAAGGATAGACAGATGGGCTTGAATTGCTAGACCAAAAGACAAAGACAGAAGTAATAAACTTTTCCTATTATTATTAAGTATTCTGTACAGGAGAAATCCGATAAGAAGAGAGAAGAGCGGAATAGGAGTAGGGTTCCAAAACTGCCTATCATAAAAACTTGTCAAAAAGGAGGAAGCATATAATAGAGAGGCAAAAAATCCCACCTTTTCTGAAAACATCTTTTTACCAACTTTATATATTAAATAAACAGTTAAAACTCCCAAAAATGATGCCACTAAACCCCAACCCAATGGGTTTCCTTGAAAAATATAGAATGGTATAGCCGCAAGGTAGATAAAGGCAGGACCAAGATAAAGTCCTGTATCAGAGGCGTTCACTCCAATCAAAGGAAAATGTTTGAGAGTGACGATATTTTTGACAATTAGTGCCTCATACTCTTGATCCATCCCGAAAAAGAAAAGATTTTGGAAATTATAAAAGCGGAATAAGAAAGCCAGAAATAAAATACCAATAAATATTACTTTGGCAAATTTTTTCATGATACAATTTGCATTATATCAGCTTATGTTTCAGTTTGATAAACAACCCAAAAAATCAGTACTCATAAAACTTTTCGTAATTTACGGGCGGGTATTTGAATATCTATCCAATTTTATATTGCTTTCTTTTACCTACTTTATAGGCATTGGACCGATCTGGTTCGTGTCAAAAATAACAAAAAGAAAATATCTCGATGTGAATCTCCGCGAAAAAAAGACCTACTGGATAAAATCTAAACTAGGCAACGAACCTAAAAATAAATATTACCGGCAATTTTGATTATGTTAGTTTTGGGTATCTCCTGTTTTTTCCATGATTCGTCAGCAACATTGTTAAAAGACGGAAAAATTATTGCCGCAGCTGAAGAAGAACGTTTTACGCGTAAAAAACATGATACGGCGTTTCCCTATAATTCCATTTCCTTTTGTCTCAAACAGGCAAAAATACTTCCAAAAGACGTTACTACAATCGCTTTCTACGAAAAGCCCCTTATTAAATTCGAAAGAGTTCTTGCTTCTCATATACATTCATTTCCGAAAAGTCTTTGGACTTTTTATCTTGCGATGCCTTCCTGGATAAAAGAAAAATTGAGAGTAAATTCAATTTTAAGCAAATTAAATCTTAATTCGGAAACTTTTTTTATTCCGCATCATCTGTGTCATGCTGCCTCAAGTTTTTTAGTCAGTCCGTTTAAAAGTGCGGCTATTGTAACGCTTGACGGCGTAGGTGAATGGACGACAACCGCCTACGGTACTGGGTTTGGCAATTCGATCAGACTGACACATGAACTACGGTTTCCTCACTCTTTAGGATTGCTTTACAGTACAGTTACGGCATTTTTGGGATTCAGCGTAAACAATTCTGAATATAAAGTTATGGGATTAAGTGCCTTCGGTAATCAAGATAAAACAAGTAATGTTTATTACCAAAAAATGCGTAAGTTAATCGATTTGAAAAACGACGGAAGTTTTGCTCTTGATATGAACTATTTTGTTTATCATTATAAAGATAAAATGCCTTCACAGAAGTTTATCAGCGAATTCGGAGAGATAAGAAGACCGGAAGAACCAATAAAAAGTAGCCATAAAGACATTGCTGCAACAGTACAATTGGTTACTGAGGATGTTTATTTTACTCTACTTAATTATGTCGCAAGAAAAACAGGATTGCAAAATGTATGTCTGGCCGGAGGAGTTGCACTAAACAGTGTAGCTAACGGTAAAATATTATCAAAAACACCGTTTAGGAATGTCTTTATTCAGCCGGCGGCAGGAGATGGAGGCACAAGTCTAGGAGCTGCTTTTTATGCGTACAATTCTATTTTAAATAACAAAAGGGTCTTTATTCAAAAAAACAGTTATCTCGGACCGGAATATACGGATAACGAAATTGAAAATTTCCTCAAACAGAATTCAATCAATTATAGAAAAATCAACTCTCGAGACAAATTTCTTAATACTGTTGCAAGATTAATCTGGCAAAATAAGATCGTCGGCTGGTTTCAAGGCAGGATGGAATGGGGACCAAGGGCACTCGGAGCAAGAAGTATACTTGCCAATCCATTAAATCCAAAAATGAAACAAATAATCAATCTGAAAGTAAAGCACAGGGAAAAATTCCGGCCATTTGCACCTAGTGTATGCGTTGAAGATGCAAATAAATATTTTCAGATAGATAAAAATATCCCGCCTCCTTGTGATTTTATGATGATGGTTTTTCCGGTAAAGGAAAGATGGCAAAAGATACTTCCCGCAATTACTCATGTAGACAATACCGCAAGAATCCAGACTGTCAGACGCAGCGAAAATCCTCTATATTATGATCTGATAAAAACCTTTGGAAAAATTTCCGGTATACCTATCATTATTAATACCTCCTTTAACATTAGAGGTGAACCGATAGTTGCCTCCCCCTACGATGCCTACAGATGCATGATGGGTACGGAAATAGATTATCTGGCAATGGGTAGTTTTTTAATCAAAAGAGAAGACAATATTAAAGACGTCTGGGATAGTGAGAAATTAGCAAAAGATTGATATAATTAATAAACTTATGAAACGTCAGGGAATACTAAAAGAACTGCTTGATTTTATTTGGGAAAACAAACTTTGGTGGATGATTCCATCAGTTGTCACGCTGATACTGGTAGGAATTCTCTTGGTAATGGCACAATCAACTCCTCTTTCCCCATTCATCTATGCATTATTCTAAAATGTAAGCCTGGATATTTCCACTTCTTTTTTCAGCAAATACTTCTAATTGTGTAATAAATTGAAGTTTTCTTTCCTGCCACCTGGCAATTTTGTCAGGTGAATCTCTATAATCAATCAAAGACAGAAGTACGATCTTACCCGGCTTTTGCTCTGAAATATCGTCTGGATATAACCAGTAAAAATAGCTATCCATATATGAGCGTTGCGGAGGAAGATCGTAAAGTGAGAAGAGATATCTATATCCCCCAAATCTTGGACATTCACCTAAAGCTTCCAATGAATAAGATTTATCACCTAAATTCTTTTTGACAAACTCGACAATATTCAGTTTATCAAAGTATGAATAACTCATATTGGCGGTAAAAACTGTCAGGAGATTTGAGGAAATAAAAAGCAAAAGAATTATCGAAAGAATTATCCGACCGAATTTTGATTTCCAAAAATGACTTACAACCCAACCTAATAAAATTGCCAACCAAGGCAGGAAGTACAGGAAATAATGTTCATATAATCTTGAACTGTAGACTAATATAACAAAGAAAGTAATTAAAACTAACCCTATAACGACTATTGCCGAATTGTGCTGATTAAGACATTCTGCATGTTTTTTGTATTTCGATGAAAATAATAGATAGCGAAAGTGATACCAAATGAAAAATACTAGCCCACCCAAAACTATTAAAATGCTTTCTATATATGCACCTTTTCTGAAAGGGTAATAATCAAGGCATTTACCCGTCTCCAAAAAGAGATCCGGAGCTGCCGGAAGCCATCCAAATCTTCCTAATGTAGAGACGAATAAACCAATTCTTTCTGTATACGAACTTGAAAGTTGGGATATGTTAAATCTATTTATAAGATTTATTGTTGCTTTAGAGTTTAGAAAGCCATGTCTTAATTCGAATAAAATTAATGGACTTTGGAGAAGGATAAAAATAATTATAGAAAAAATAATGACGCGTTTACTAAATTCGTGGCGTTTCAACCATAAAACATAAATAATTAATGGTAAAAAAACGAGTATAGATAGATGAGTCTGGATTGCCAGTCCGAAAGCGAGGGATAAAATGAGCAATTTATGAGTCTGACCCTGCAGTATAGTATAAAGTAAATATCCTATTAATAAAGAAAAAAAAGGCACCAAGCTGGAATTCCAAAACTGACGGTCATAAAATGTTGCCAAAAAGGAAACTGCATAAAGGAAAGCTCCAAAATACCCAGCGGTCTCAGAGAACATTGCCTTTCCTATTTTGTATATCAGTAAACATACGACTACTCCTACAAGTGAAGCGGTAATCGCCCAACCTACCGGGTTACCCTGAAAAATCAGGAACGGCAAAGTTGCAAAATATATAAAAAACGGCCCGAGATATACGCCCGTATCCGATACATTGACTCCGATAAGCGGAAAATGACGCAGTGAAACTATATTTTTTACGATATATGCTTCATACTCCTGATCCATACCCCAAACCAACCACTTATTGAGATTGTAAAAGCGGAAAAATGAGGCTACAAGAAGAATAAAAACTATACCCCAGTTGAAGTGTTTCTTAAGATGCTTTCTAAGTTTATGCATCAATTTTATTCTATCTCATAGAATAGGAGTGTCAAATCTTTTTATTGCATCCGATTTTAATTTCATCTCCATATTTCTTAAACTAATCACCTGTTGGTAAATTAGCTTTATGAGCGTAAACAATAAAAGAATAAATATAAAAACCAAAACCGGTCCCTTAACAAACCAAGGCTTATATTGACTTACCTGACTTATAAAGACACTAAAAGAACTTAAACTATAATATGTAACGGAAATAGTATATAGCGCTACGAAATTTAGGGTAATCATAGAAATTTCCAAAAATAAAACGGGTAAATATTTTAATTTTTTAATCCAAACAAATAAGCTCTGCCACCCTATCAGCAAAATTATCATATGAGTTGAAATCAGCGGGAAATAATACCTTCCCTGGACTCCCAACTGGTAGCCGGTTGTATACCAGGAATACCAATCATAAACGGCGAGCGCCCCGAAAAAAATTAAGTTTATAAGAATAAGAAAATATATACTTTGTACCTCTTTTTTCTTCCGGTTCTCCTTCCTAAAAGAACGCATCAACCAATAAATAAACCCTATCAGTGAAACGGCCAGAATGCGGTTTATTATTCTGTGAACGGATCTTGGATAAGTTACTCCCAACCAGTCATATACTCCCCAATACCAGGGAAGGACTTCGGAAACCGTATGCGTCAGGGTATATTCTCTGGTGAATTTGATAAAGCTTTCCAGATTAAACCGTACCACAGTCTCAATAATAAGATTTACTGTACCCAACCGCATTAAATTAAGCAATAATAGCGAAAGAAATAATAATACGGAGGACTTAACTATGATTTTGTGCCAGGGAGTTTTTTGATGGTCTCTAATATATATAAAGATAAAGAGGAAAAAAATAATCGGCACGGTAACAATAAACTGCGGCTTGGCATATATTGCTAAACTGCTTATAAAGAAAGACAATATAATACTCTTTTTAGATAATCCAAAACTGATCAACTGTAAACAGGAAAAGATAAATAAAGTGAAAATCAGATTACCCAAAGCATCGCTATTCACTCCCACGTTTGAAAATACCATCATCGGCTGAAAACCAACCAAAATTGTCAATACTTGTGCGAAAAGTTTATCCGTGGGAAACAATAAAGTACCGATTTTATAGGTGATATAAACAGTAATTGTGAAAAGCAACAGAGACCAAAATCTGACGGCAAAAACACGGGTAAATAAATCTTGAGTATAAAATAATTTATAAATGACGGAAGCAGGAATATAGTAGAGTTGAGGATAACGGGCCGCTTCCTGATGAACGAATGTATTCTTTGCACTTGTTTTAGTAAAAGCTGCAATACTTGCTTCATACTTTCCTATTAGAGAATCGGTATATTCTATCCTGTATTCAGGATGAAAAGTAAATTTATTATTGCCTAAATTATCCCTAGCAGTTCCTAGAGGCTGTACTGAGACATATATTTCTTCAGTCAGATCAAGCTCATTCCCTCTTGGATTCCTGCCTTTTTCCGCGATGAAGGCTACCTGTCCGAAATGCGCCTGTTCATCAGGAAAATGCCAAATAGGAACTAAAATTAACCAGATTAGTCCTGTCAGGAAAACAGTAAAGAATAAAATCAAGTGGTTTCTCATCATTATATGTACCTACTGACAATCTTAATTAACTCTTTCATTCGATGATGATACGAATGTTCAGCTAAAGTTTTTTTCTGACCAGATATTGCAATTTCTTTTCGTTTATCTTCGTGAGTAAGATAATATTTGACTTTGCTTATTAATTCATCGGCATTTTTATATGTTTCAATTTCTTTACCCACTTTGAATAATTCATTTAAATTTTTCTTCTCATCTGTTATCAGCATTGCTCCCATCCCGGTAGATTCATACAATCTCATATTATTGGCATAATCTTGCGATACATTTATATGACGATTGACTATAATTTTTGATTGTGCGAGTATTTTGTACATATTCAATCCCCATGCCTCGCCATGGTAATTACCGTAAAGTTTAGAAAAAGGGTTAAAATAACCTATTCCCTGACCCCAGACATGTAGAGGAATTTTTTGGGCTAATGATTCAACAAGCCTCATCGACTGTCTATGATAGTGACTATAGCTTCCAACAAAAACAACATCATAAATTCTTTTTTGCTCACCTGTTAACTTTAATACTCTAGGTTCAAATCCGAGTTTAAAATATTCGCTTTTAATCTTTTTCTTTAGGAAATAATCCACATAATGAGGAAAAGATGTGAGTATCAGGTCAAATTGTTCCAAATATGCTCCCAAAGGCAATGGACTGGCTATCTGACCAACCAATAATCGACAGTATTTTTTTGTTAAAGCTAAGGTTTCAGGATTTAGAATAGTTAAATCTTGAAGATATAATACATCCGGTTTAGCTTTTTTTATTTGAGAAAGTGCTATCTCTTGAATCCACTTTGGTCTGCCTAACAGCTTATAGATATACGGAAAAGATTGTATTTTAGATAACCAGCCGGATGAAGAGAGCTGCATTCCATTCTCTAGAACCCAACATTTTTGCAACATCTCATCATTAGCAACTAGATCTTCTGCTTGAAACCCAAGTTGTCTTATGTAATATGAATAAGAATCAGCTGTCCCAAAATACTGAGCTAATAAAGTCTCTTTCTGTCTTTTATAAGATTCTCCATTAAGTTTTGGGTATTTCTTCCTGAAATACTTTAAAAAAGCCGGATAATATGTGTCGACAAATAAAAACTTCATCCTATCTTCTTTTCAGAGAGACTGAAAATCCCAATAAACCAGATTCAAACCCCAATAAATATAAAACTTGGGAAAATTGCTCTACTAACCAATTTTGGTATCTGCGATATTTGAAAAACATCAGAAACGCCAATAAGATAGAAAAAAATATAACTGTAAAATAGAATACTTGATAGACAAATCTTTTGACCAGATTAAGCTGGCCGAATCTTAAAAATTTCGCGTAACCTGCGGCTAAAGATCGCTTTAATTGATAAATTACTGTCATTTTGTAAACTGCTACTTGATGATAAATTATCAATTTCGGAGAATAATAGAAAATATTATCCTCTTTTATTTTTTCTCTAATCTTCTCAAAAAGCGAGGTTTCCTCACCCACTGATAAATAACTTCCCTTCATCCCCACCTTATTCTCAAAACCTCCGTATCTGATAGCTTCCTCTTTCCTAATTATCATATTAGAACCTGAAAGTGTCTCGTGTCCTTCAAGAAATCTTTCTTTCTCTCCCCACGATCTTGTCTCATATTCATCTTTAAACCAATCCGGTTTCCTCTCTTTATAGAAGGGTAAAATTACTCCGCCTACCGCAGTTGGTTTTAACTTACTATCCTCCGTGATTTTAATCGCATTTTCTAACCAATACTCATCAGCTTTCGCATCATCATCAATGAAAGCAACATATTCTCCTTTGGCAGACTTTAAACCCTTATTTCTGGCATATCCCAACCCTTGTTCTGTTTCTCTGATTAACCTGATTTCTGCAAGAGACTTAAGTTGAAAAGATTTAACTTGTAAAACTGTCTCATCGGAAGAATTGTTATCCACTACCAATATTTCGTATGAATTCTTATCAAACGTTTGATCTACAAGACTTAAAAGGGCTTGCTCTAAACATTTTGCATTATTATATGTGCAGATAATTACCGATATTTTAATCATAGTTTGCCGATTATTCTTTTAAAATTAAGAATAGTATTAACCTTCAGCGTATCTTCGTTCGGAATTATTACTTTTTCCTTTTTTAATTTATTTTTTTGGTTTTTTTCCCATTCTTTTATCTTACTTACTATAAAAGGAAAAAACTGATATTTCTCTAAGATCAACTCCCTTGCATAAGAAATCGCTTCCCTTCTCTTTTGCCACAGATCAGATGAAATTATTTCTTTAATCTTTTTGAAAACATCAGGACTGTTAATGTCGATTTTGACTAATGATTCTTTGGGAAAATAATCATCAATGTTGGTGCAACCGTAATAAATCGGCATTGTCCAAGCGAGAAAACAGTCTGCAAGTTTTTCCGACCAATAATCAGGGCCCTTAAAATTTTCGATAACAAGAGAGTACCTGTAAGGATACAGACTATCCCATTTATTTTTAATCGGATTTATACCTTTACCAAAAATATCCATATGTAATCTATTCTTTAGTTTTTCTAAGAAATCCATCCTTTCTTGCTGTCCCTGAAAGTTTCTTTTATTGCTTGTAATACATGACAACTTTAATGGTTTATCGAACGGTTTGCATTTTTTGAGATAATCATAACTTTTATCAATATGCCAAGGTAGAGCTGGTTGACTATGAATATATCTCTCCCCTTTTAACAATTGATCCTGTGTGAAGACTTTCTGATATACCCTGTTGGCTTTATGTCTGTATTTAAAATATTCATTTGGCGGCTCCTGCATCAGACACCAAACATTTTCGGGAGGTACGGATAACTTAACAATTTTTGGAGAATAGTTAAGAACAACCACATCATCGCATTCTTTCTTTATATCAGACGTAAAATGAATATCGTTCCAAATACCGAGTGATTTTGATGTCTGTCGAAGTAAATCCGGCTCTTGCCAATTTTTGATAATTACAACTTCAGTCATTTATTCTTTCTATACCAATAATCTGTCTGTCTTGATTTAAGGTAAATATCACCGATTTTCCAATATTTAATTTGCTAATAATGTCTTCTGCTTCCTTTTTATCACGGCAATGACGGATATTCCTGTGAGAATAATATAACACTTGAGGCTCAATAAAATCATCAGGATAACCGCAAATAAAAATATTATCCTCTTCTGTTGAGTTTTCTCTAATTCCCCTACCTAATAACTGATAGTTATATCTTCCGTAATTAGAAAAAGTATGTTGTGTATAAACTACAGTTGAGCTAATTATAAACAAAGCTAAAAAGATATAATAAAATCTCTCTACCTTCGGAATTAATAACTGCATTACTTTATGCAACAGTAAGGATATTGATATTATAAGTAGAAGTGAGGTTTTTAGAGCGGAAAAACTATGATTATGGTTAAAATTAAAGAAAAACAAATAATGTAACGCAACTGGCACAAAAGCAAAATAAAGAAAAATATATTTGTCCCTTAACCATTTTCTGATTTTACCGCGCAGAAAACAAAAGGAGATCAAAGATAGAATAATCAAAACCAGCATTTCGAAAGAATAATAGGTTTTATAAAAATAAATTACATTTAGATAGGATTTTAATATTAAAAACGAATCGAATCCCCCACGGATCAAAAATTTATTTTGGAGTTCGGTAATTAAATCGGGAAAACTGGAAATGGAAGCATATTGAAAGAGAGTCAAGAGAACAGAAATAAGAGTTGATATTGCTGTGACAAAAAAAAGGGCCAAATAACGCTTATCTTTCTTTGCACAAATTCCGGAATACAGTAAAACTGTTAAAGCGAAAAATAATCCCAGCCATTCCGTATAAACCATAACAAAAATTAAGATTCCAAAGAGTAACAGATATAATGTCGTATAAAATTTCTTTTCCCGAATGATTCTTAAGATAAAATAAACTCCAGATATAAATAAGGTGTTTACTAAAATATCTGCAAAATATATATTGGTATAAAACCAAAAATTTCCTGGCGAAAATAGATACAGGATAAAGCCTAAAAATGCTCCCCTATTTACACCTGTTTTATTCTCTTTATTTAGTATCAAGGATATCAATAAATAAATTAATATGGCTGAAGTTATATGTAAAAATGTATTAAATATATTCAGTGGTAATAAAGCCGGATATATGCCGAACAGTTTAAAGATAATAAATGGCAGCAGGAAACTAAAAGACGGATACGAAACATAATAATAATTTCCTTGATTATCCTTTATTCCTCCAATATTTTTTATATTTTTATCTTTTGGATTGTTGAAGGTAAATGCCGGACTGAAATAGTACCTTTGGATTCCATTCTCATACCAAATTTGCTGTGTAATAAGGACTTGCGCTGTCGTCCATCCGTTGTAATCCAACGGTCTATTGATATCTGACAATCTTACTAAGAGATAAATTCCGATGACAAAAAAAAATAAAAGCGTTTTCCTCATTTGCTTGCCAGAATATACATTTGGTCTCCGAGAAAATGTGGCCATAATT